>Ga0306912_1000250_pt1 | contig 33547 bp, 30 predicted proteins | sample AntRauFillE10628_FD_190443 | JGI IMG/M metagenome (GOLD analysis project Ga0306912, IMG submission 190443) | Saline lake microbial communities from Rauer Islands, Antarctica - Metagenome Filla E10 #628 (v2) (version 2) | ecosystem: Environmental > Aquatic > Non-marine Saline and Alkaline >...
GCCAACTGTTACGCGATTCATAACATGTTTATAAGTATGATTCAAAGCTTCAAAGGCAAGCACGCGGCCAAGCTCTGGGCAGGCCAGCGCACAAAGCTATCCGCCGAACCACTCACACCCGAAGCACTCGCCATCGTAGAGACGACACCCGGCGGTATCCTACAGCGCGAGTTCCTTGACGAGATGAACCTGAGCCAAGCCGAGCTTGCCCGTCGCACTGGCCTGCCTCCTTCTCGTATTACTGAGATTGTCAAAGGCCGTCGCAGTATCACTGCGGAGACTGCCATTGCTCTAGGCGCATTCTTCGGAAACCGTCCGCAGTTCTGGCTAGACCTGCAAACTAGTTGCGACCTACGCCGGGCCGAAATACTTCAAGCCGCCGAGATTCGCGCCCGCGTCCAGCCGCTTGCCGTTGCCTAGCTCAGCCTTCAACATTGAAAGTAGCCGAAGCTTCCAGCTCCAAGGCATCCACTCAAAATCGGGAGCAGGATGCTCCCACTACTTATTCTTGTGTATTTTCTTCGTATCTGTGTGCCTCTTTGCAATGAGGTCTTGAGTTTATCAAACCTTAAATACCCTGTGTAATATAAGACCGCGTTACTCTACGCCGGGACAGGCTTCGTAGCTGCAACGAGTTGCCGACGAAGCCTGGCGGAGAGGGAGGGATTCGAACCCTCGGTGCCGTTTCCAGCACACGTCCTTTCCAGGGACGCACAATCGGCCACTCTGTCACCTCTCCTTGGGAAAACATGGAGCAAAATACGGGAAAACCTGAGGTCAACAGAAAAGACCGGTGATTTAATCCGGGATTGAGTCGGGAAATATGGCGTAGTGTCGCCAGCCACCATGGGTGATTCGCCGTGCAGGCAAAGATAACCCTGCAAAAAGAAGCGAAAGGACCGAATGAAGACATCTAGATTCGGGGTCCCGCCTGCCAAGGCTAGAGGGTGAGTTATCTACATATTTCGAACGCTCATTTGCATGACATAAACCCCGGCATGAATATGCACGCCGTCTATCTCTTGCACGAATTTTAAGAAGCGTTTACCCTTCTCTATCGCTGGATTTCCGGTTGGAATCAAGGTAGATGATTCTGCTTTACCGGTTACTTTTTCTACCAGCGCTCGTTCTGGCCCTGCCCTATTACCTCATTCGCATGTGGCGACGGGGCGGCTACGGAAAGGACTTCCAGCATCGCCTGGGGCGGTTCCGGCGACTCGATCCACCTGCTGGCGGGAAAACGCGAATTTGGCTACAAGCCGTCAGTGTCGGCGAGGTGCTGGCCGTCGGACCGTTGATCGAAGCACTTCAAAAAAACGGGCGCATCGAAATCGTCCTGACCACCACGACTAGCACGGGCTATGTTGAAGCGAGGAAACGTTACGCAGATCGGGTGCTCAGCATCGGGATCTTCCCACTGGATTTTTGGCTTTTTGCCCGACTGGCATGGAAACGCATACAACCGGATGCAATTATTCTGACTGAGAGCGAACTCTGGCCCGAACATCTCCACCAGGCCAAGACTCGCGCCGTCCCTGCCTATTTGGTGAATGCCCGGATGTCAGACACCAGCTTTAAGCGCTATAAAAAGCTACCCTCATTGGTCTGCCGACTCCTTAAAAAATTCAGCGCGATCTTTGCCGCCAGTGAACACGACGCCTCACGACTGAGACAGCTTGGTGTGGCTCCGGAGCGCATCCAGTCGATTGGTAGTATTAAGATCGACGTGCCCCTACCCGATCAACTCGATTCTAATTTGCTCGATCAGCTCTTAAAGGAACTTGGATTCTTTCATTCGGAAGATCGTTCTCCTTTGATTTTACTGGGCTCCTCAACTTGGCCGGGAGAAGAATCGGCTCTCATTGAAATTGTTGCCGCCCTTCGTGCGACCGGCATCGACCTGCGGCTACTTCTGGTTCCCCGTCACGCGGAACGAAGAGCTGAAATCATAAGCTTGCTGGAGCAACAGGCACTCCCCTGGCACCAGCGCTCCACTGGAATAAAACCGACTCAAGAAATCATCATCCACTTGGCTGATACGACGGGTGAACTCAGCCGCCTCTGTCAGGCCGCTGATCTCGCTTTCATTGGTAAAAGTCTGCCGCCCAACGAGGGTGGGCAAACGCCCATCGAAGCGGCTGGCCTGGGCGTGCCGACCTTGATGGGGCCAAATATGAATAATTTCAAAGCCCTAGCTAAATCACTGGTCCGGGCCGGAGCCGCACTAACCGTTAAGGATGTAAGCGAGCTCAAGGAAAAGGTGGAAGCGCTCATCAAAGACCACGACAAGCGACTGGCGATGGGCGCGGCTGGAAGAGAATGGCATCAAAAAAACCGCGGGAGCAGCCAACGAATCGCCGACGAGATTTTAGCCGGGCTTGGGCATAATGCAGGCACTGGTCTGGCGCATGGCTTCATAGGTGGCGATGCCGACGGCGGTGGAAAGGTTAAGTGACCGCATTGAAGGGTTCTTCTGGGGAATCGTCACCCTGGTAGCCACGAGTTCTTGGTGGAGCCAATCCGGAGCGCCATGCCCCTCATTGCCAAAGACCAAGCCGTCTTCATCTGAGTATTCAACGTCCCAATAGGAATTTTCCGCTTTCGTCGTAAAGAGCCAGAGACGCCCGGAAGGTCTTTCCGGACTCGCACTGAAGGCAACCCAGTCGTCGTGATGATGCACATCCAGCGCGTTCCAATAGTCCATACCACTGCGCTTGAGATGCTTGTCCGTGATGGTGAAACCGAGCGGATGGATCAGATGAAGACGGCATTCATTGATCGCGCACAGTCGCCCGATATTTCCGGTATTTTGCGGAATCTCCGGATTATAGAGGATGATATGGAGCATCTGGAGGTTTGAAGGTGGGAAGGCTTGAAGGTGGGAAGGTGGGAAGGTTTGAAGGTGGGAACCGACTTCGCTGAGCTACGCTGGGTCGAGAGGTTTGAACCGGGTCCGCCGGGTCAAGAGGTGGCAGGTCATCTTCTTTTTGAATTCTTCTATCTCCTGTCTCCTGCTACCTGACTCCTGCTACCTGCCTAAAAGAAACGGTCCCAGTTGACCACGATGACGGAAATCCAGCAGATAAAGCAATTGAGCAGGCTGAGCAGGACAGCGGCACTGCCCACGTCTTTGGCGCGCTTCGCCAGCGGCCTGCTCTCCGGCGAAATATCATCGACCACCGCCTCAATTGCGGAGTTGAGCAATTCCACAATCAACACCAAAATAATACTGCCTACTAGAATCAGATGCTCGACTAGACTGACCCGCATCAAAAATGACAAGGGGATGAGCACTGCAGCGAGCAGGGCTTCCTGACGGAAGGCGGCTTCATGTTTCAGAGTCGAGCCAAGTCCGTCAAAGGAGTAAAACAGGGCCTTCACCATTCGCTTGATGCCAGTGCTTTTATGCAATTTTGGGTCGATATCTTAGTTACTTGGACAACTTAGCCGCTGCGGCGACAATACCTCCGAAATCGTTGGCCTTGAGGGCCGCGCCGCCAATCAGGCCGCCGTCGATGTTCTTCTGGGCCAGTAGCTCGGCCGCATTGCCGGGCTTCATGGAGCCGCCGTAGAGGATGCGCACCTTTTCGGCCGTTTCTTCACCGTAGAGTTCGGCGAGCAGGCAACGGATCTCCGCATGCACTTCCTCGGCCATTTCTGGCGTGGCGGTTTTGCCGGTGCCGATGGCCCAGATGGGCTCGTAGGCGATCACCAGGCTCTCGGCCTGCTCGGCGGAAATGCCCGCAAGAGCGCCCTTGGTCTGGGTCTCGATGACTTCCTTAACTTTGCCGGCTTCGCGCTCGTCGAGCGTTTCTCCGATGCAGACAATCGGCTTCAGGTTGGCTTCAAGAGCGGCTTTCGTCTTCTTGTTTACAGTCTCGTCGGTTTCGCCAAAGTATTGACGACGCTCGGAGTGCCCGAGGATGACGAAGTTACAGTAGAGATGGCGCAGCATTTCAGCAGAAATCTCGCCGGTGTAAGCGCCGGAAGATTCGAAGTGCATATTTTGCGCGCCAAGCTGGACGTTGGACTCGTTGACCACCTTGGAAACCGCTTCAAGAGCGGTGAAGGTCGGGCAAACGCAGACGGAGACGTCGGTTTGCTGGCCGAACATGCTGACCACTTGACTGGCGAGCTCGGCCCCTTCGGAGGCGTTCAGGTTCATCTTCCAGTTACCGGCGATGAGATATTTACGTGATGTGCTCATATTGAATGACTAATGACTAATGATTAATGATTAATTACTGATGACTAATGACTAATTGATAATGATCAAGCGCTAGACTTGGTCGAGTGCGGTGACGCCGGGGAGTTCCTTACCTTCGAGGAATTCGAGGGATGCGCCCCCACCGGTGCTCATGAAGGTGACTTTATCGCTGTAGCCGGACATGTTGATGGCCTTGACCGAGTCACCCCCACCGATAATGGAGATACCGTCAGACTCGGCGATGGTCTTGGCTACAGCAAAGGTGCCCTTATTGCAGGCGTCGATCTCGAAAATGCCCATGGGGCCATTCCAGAGGACTGTTTTGGCAGCAGCGACCTCAGCCTTAAAGAGCTCAATGCTCTTAGGACCGATATCGACACCTTCCCAACCGTCTTCGATGTTGCCTTCGAAGATCTTTTGTTCGCCCACGGTGCCGGCTCCGAAATCGAGATCCTTCACGCCGAGATTGTCGACAGGCAGGAGGAACTTGACGCCCTTTTCTTTTGCCTTTTTGAGCGCGGACTTAGCGGTTTCGACGTAATCGGGCTCGCTAAGGGAATTGCCGATGGTGCGGCCTTCGGCCATTGCGAAGGTGTAGGCCATGGCACCGCCGATGATGATGGTGTCGGCCTTTTCGAGAAGCGCGTCGATGACCTTGATTTTATCGGATACCTTGGCACCGCCGAGGATCACCGTAAAGGGGCGCTCCGGGTTGGCCGTTTTGTCGCCGAGGTAGGCGAGTTCTTTCTCGATGAGAAGTCCGCAAACGCAAGGCGAGAGGTGCGCGGTGACACCAGCCGTGGAAGCGTGGGCGCGGTGTGCGGTGCCGAAAGCGTCGTTGACGTAGGCATCAGCCACCTTGGCCATGGCTGCGGCGAACTCGGGATCGTTGTCGGTCTCGCCCTTGTAGAAGCGAACGTTTTCCAGCAACGCGATGTCACCATCGCCCAGTTTGGCGACCTCGGCTTCGACTTGCTCGCCGATGCAGTCTTCGATGAAGGTAATTGGCTTGCCGAGCTTGCTGGAAAGATCTTCAGCAACCGGCGCGAGGCTGTATTTCGCATTCTTCTCGCCCCCGGGACGACCGAGGTGGCTGCAAAGGATCACTTTGGCACCCTGCTCGACAAGGTAGTTAATCGTAGGAAGTGCCGCGACGATGCGGGAATCGTCCGAGACAGCACCGTCCTTGAGAGGCACGTTGAAATCGCAACGGACCAGCACGCGCTGTCCTGCGAGGTTTACATCTTTAATCGTTTTTGTAGCCATAATTATAAGTGAGAGTAAGGGGTGTTCAGCAAGAAAAAGCCGCCGCGATCGGAGAACCCTTTCAGGGGACACCTGCCGCGGCGGCTCGTAAATCAATCCGTTGTTACCAGAGGACCTTAGAGGAACTTGGAAACCTTCTGAACGAGTTCAACCACGCGGTTGGAGTAGCCCCATTCGTTGTCATACCAGGACACGAGCTTGAAGAATGTGTCGTTGAGGCCCATACCGGAACCGGCATCGAAGATCGAGCTGAGTTCGTCGTGGATGAAGTCGGACGAAGCGACCTGATCCTCGGTGTAGCCGAGAATGCCCTTGAGGGAACCTTCGGAAGCTTCCTTCATCTTCTGGCAAATTTCTTCGTAGGAAGTGCTCTTTTCGGTCTTCACCGTGAGGTCCACTACCGAGACAGTCGGTGTCGGCACACGGAAAGCCATACCGGTGAGCTTGCCCTTCACCTCAGGAATGACGATGCCAACGGCTTTTGCAGCACCGGTGGTGGAAGGGATGATGTTAAGCGCTGCGGTGCGGCCACCCTTCATGTCCTTCGGCGAAGGACCGTCAACAGTCTTCTGGGTCGCTGTGTAGGAGTGGACTGTGGTCATCAGACCTTCAACAATGCCGAAGTTCTCCAAAATCACCTTGGTGATCGGAGCCAGGCAGTTAGTGGTGCAGGACGCATTCGAAATGATGTCATCATCCGCAGTGAGTGTCTCATCATTGACGCCGAGAACAATAGTCTTCACACCGTCGCCCTTACCTGGGGCAGAAATGATGACTTTTTTCGCGCCGGCTTCGATGTGCCCCCTGGCTTTCGTGTCTTCGACAAAAAGGCCGGTGCATTCGATCACGATGTCCACGCCCAATTCTTTCCAAGGGAGTGCAGCTGGCCCTTCGCGGACGGCGAGCGTCTTAATTTCAGTGCCGTTGACAACGAGTGTGTCGTCGCCCTTGGCTTCGACAGTGCCCTTGAAGCGGCCCTGCGTCGTGTCATACTTAAGCAAGTAAGCAAGATTTTCAGCGGGAACGAGGTCGTTAATTGCGACCACTTCGATTTCGCTGCCCAGCAAGCCCTTTTCAACAAGGGAGCGAAAGACAAGGCGACCGATGCGGCCGAATCCGTTAATTCCAATTTTTGTAGCCATTTAACTAGTGTTTTTTGATTTCTGTTTTAGTTGAAACGTGAATAATGCACTTGTAGAGGGAGGAAATCCCATGGCAAGCGTAATTCCACTGATTCGGTGAACCGAACCAACTATGAAAATCTAGACTAATCTCAGACTGTCAAACTATTAGATCAATTAATTGAAATGCCTATATCGCTTGACAAAAGTTCGCATAAAAGGACTTTAGTAAGCATTATTTTGGTTATGAAAAACCATTACTAAAAATAAACCCGCAAGTCGATTACACCGAAAATCATAGTAGCAAGGTAATCGATCTGAAAATTATCGATCTACCACTGATTTTTATATATGAAGATTAAAAACTGGGACACCCTCACCTTTGTTGTTGCCTACCACGCACTTATATTAGCGCTCCTGCCTGCCTTCATCAACGTCTTCTCCTGGGGAGCGTTCGCTCTCTTTTTGGTGACGTATATTCTAGGGGGCCTGTCCATCACAGTGGGTTACCACAGGCTTTACGCCCACCGCGCCTACTCGGCCAATCCATTTTTTGAATGGTGTGTCTTGATCGGTTCGGCCCTGTCTTTTGAGATGTCGGCGCTCAAGTGGTCGCACGATCACCGCCTGCACCACAATCATGTGGATACGGATAAAGACCCCTACTCGATTAAGAAGGGATTCTGGTATGCGCACGTGCTGTGGTTGTTCGACTACAAGCGAAATTTTGATGCCTCTCTCGTCGACGACTTGCTCAAGAATCCCCGTGTGGTTTTGCAGGATCGCTACTACGCGCACTTCGTGATCGGCGTCAATCTGGCGGTCTTTTTGCTTGGATGGGCTCTGCTCGGCAGCGCCCTTGCCTCTTTCTATCTCGGTTTTCTCGTGCGCATGGCGATGATTCACCATAGCACCTGGTTCATTAACTCGCTCTGTCACACCATCGGATCAAAGACCTATGCCCGTGAATTAAGCGCAGTGGATAATGCGATTCTCGCTCTTTTGACTTTCGGTGAAGGCTACCACAACTATCACCATGCTTTTGCCGCCGATTACCGCAACGGTATCCGCTGGTATCACTTCGACCCATCGAAGTGGACAATCTGGCTGGCTTCCAAGTTGGGTCTGGCGAATAAACTGCGCACCATCAATACCGTGACGGTGCAAAAATCGCTAGTGCTGAAGGACAAAAAGATGATCCTGGAGCACATTAGCGATGAAGTTGATGAATTCGCCGCCGAACTGCGGGTTAAACTGGAAGTTTTATCCGCAGCCTTTGACGAAAAATCAACCGCATTGATGTTAAAAGCCCGGGAACTGAAGAAAGCGACTGCCGAGCAACGCAAGCATCTCCAAAAAGAAATCAATTCGCTTCGCGCCGCGCTCAAGAAAATTTGGGATGAATGGATTGCTCTGACTCGTAGGGCGGCGCGCCAATATGAACTGGCACACTAAGACTCTGCTCAGTACAGGCTGTGGAGGCTAAATGCATGCCGAAAAAACGACCAGACAGGGACGAAATTGAGAATCAAGTCGGGAAATCGAAATTTTCGTCTGTGGATGCTTGGCTTCAAATCCTGCCCATATCCTGTAAAGAATTCCAAGCCCGTTGGTCGCTGAGTAAGGAGTCTTTAGGCTCCGGGTTACTCGCCGCCTCTCACTTTGAAGATGCGCCAGGCTTAGTCCTTCGCGCTTATTCGTTGCCGGTCGACTCGGATCGCTCTGAGTTCTCCAGCGTCTGGCACGACTATCGCATCGACAGCACGGAGGACAGTGCCTTCTTCACCCTACCTAAACCGGCTCCGAAAATTAACGCAGCCATCGGTCTGATCAACAAGTCCGGGCGATTCAGCCCTCTGGTCCGAGGCGATGCGGTGATGCTTCCTCCACTCCCAGATCCACCTTTTCAGAGCGAAGCTATCAGTCTGGAGAGTAAAGTCCCGACGGGAAAAGAGCTGGCCTACCATTCAAAACCAGTGAGCGCAGTCTCCAAGCACTCTGACAATTCACCCTCAGCAGTCGATGCACCTGAGCGATTTTTCAGCGAGCAGGAAGGCTCTCTGCCCGAAAGCACTCCGATTGAGATGCGGGCAGAGTTTGTGCTCTTCGGAAAGATGGCACCGGGCATGAAACTTTTATTGGGAAACGAAATCCTGGAGCCTGGCCCGGAAGGATTTGTTGTTTGGAAACGAAAACTAACTTCGTTTGCACAAATCCGCGCACTCCTGGAAGCGGCGCTTTCGACTCCGTCCGTGAACGCAGGTCCTTCGCTGGAGTTTTTCAAGGATACTGATCGCTCCCAGAGGCTACTTGAGTTGCATGCCACTCTGGAGGTCGAAGGACGAATAGGCGATTCCGATTACTTGAGTAACCTGCCTGAAGGTCTAACGGTGGATGCAGAGGGTCGATTCAAACTGAATCGTATGCTTCCGGATGGTGCGGTGATCCTCCCCGGCCTCTCACTGATTACCAATAATTAATCCTCAGAAATGAGCGCTATAAAAAACCATATTCTCGCAGCCTACTGGATTCGTCCCGGCCAGAGCTGTGTCCTCCTTGCCCATAACTGGAAAAGAAATAAAACGCCCCCCATCCATCTTCAAGCCGATGGCCTGAAAATGGATAATCTGCGGCACATGCCAGCAGAGGATATCGCGCGATTTACCGGCTACTACGAAGAGGGCAACCACATTATTTTTTGCTTGAACCCCTTGCGTTATCCACATGTCGATTTTGACCACGATCCGGTTCGGGTAGCGGGTCCTTTCAACGACTGGGGCGCCTCTGCGGATGCCGCCGATTTCAACCTCCGCAGTGCCGAAACGCAGACAGGCGCACCGCTCTACAAGGTCGCCATCCCTCGCGAGAGAGTCGTTGCTGTTGGCAAACAGATGACCTTTAAATTCGTCACGCAAAGTTGGCACTGGCTCACTCCTCTACGCTGCGCCGCCAATCTTGTGGAGGATAAAACGGGCAATCTCAATTACGGGCTTAACGTCTCCCGAAGCGGCCAGCACGCTTTCCTCTTCGATGTCAAAGGAGGTCGCGGAATGGATCAAGCCGCGCAGGTCGCGTGGCAAGACGAAGCACCGCAACCGATCCTGCCCGGACTGTTCTTCTACGATCTGGCATCTAAAAAGCCCTGCGGCCCCACCATCGTGGCAGGCGATACGACGATCCGCCTCTTTGCCCCCCGCGCAACCCGCGTATCGGTAGAAATTGACGAGAGCGTCCACTTTAAAGGTCCGCAACGCCTCGACCTCGACCTGGCAGCCGATCAAGTCACCTGGGAGACGACCTTGAAAGGCAACTACCACGGCTGGTATTACCGCCTCTTTGTGGACGGACCCGATGATGGACGCACCACCAACTTCGACTACAGCAAGCCTTTGCTCGATCCCTGGGCGCGGGCGACAGTCGGCGCAGAGGGCCCCGGCATTATTATGGATTCCGCCCAAGCCAAACCCGTGGGGCAGCGCTTCAACCCGCCTGAAGCGCAGGACCTTAGCATTCTCGAATGCCACGTGCGCGACCTGGTGCTCCACGCGCCCATCAAACTGTCGGAAAAGGAACGTCTCGGTTTCGCTGGGGTAACAAAGCTTGTGCAGCAAAAGGACAACTATATGAGCACACTGGGGGTGAATTCCCTGGAATTCCAACCCATTCAGCAATTCGATAGCACCACTCAGGAAGAATACCATTGGGGCTATATGACGAATAATTACTTCGCGCCCTGCGCCTGGTATGGCACCGACCCGGAGAATGCCTCGCAGAATGACGAATTTCATGAGATGGTCGCGGCCTGTCACGATAAAGACCTCTCGGTGATTGTGGATGTCGTCTATAATCACCTCGGCGAGCCACCCAATCTCCTCTTTATCGACAAGGCCTACTACTTCCACCTCAACGACGACGGTCAACTCATCAACTGGTCTGGTTGCGGCAATGTGATCCGAGCCGAATCGGCCATGTCGTTAAAGCTTATCATCGAGAGTCTGACCCATCTTGTCGAAGCCTACGATGTCGACGGGTTCCGTTTCGACCTAGCCGAACTAATGAGCATTGAGGTGCTGAAACAGATCGGCGATGCCCTCCGGGCCATCAAACCTTCTATTGTGCTGATCGCCGAACCGTGGAGCTTCCGAGGCAGCATCCAATGGGATACACGCATGGCTGGCTTCGCCTACTGGAATGACGGCTTCCGCGAGTTCGTCCCGAAGTATGTGAAAGGACACAGTAGCCCCGACGCCTTGACCTACTTCGTCAAAGGCTGCACCGACCAAATGTCGGCCTGGCCCGCGCAGAGCATTAACTACGTCGAGTCACACGATGATCGCACCTGGCTCGACAATATCACGGAAAACCTCGAGTTTAACGGAGCACACCCGGCACATAACGACATATTAAGAAGCCATATGATGGCTGCCCTGCTTTACACCTCGATCGGCGTGCCGATGCTCTCCAGCGGTCAGGATTTCATGCGCTCCAAAGGCGGCGTCCACAACAGCTATCAGATGGGGGAATTGAATGCGCTCAACTACGACCGCATCCAGGATTTCAGCCACACCCACGAATACTTCAAAAGTTGGATCGCCTTCAGGAAGTCGGACTGGGGCAAAATCCTACGGCTCGAAAAGAACCCCGGCAAGGGCTACCTCCGCGTCTTTACCAGCGAAAATAGCGAACACTCAGCCGCCGCCCTCTTATTCAATGCCGACGGCGCTCTTGGCAAGCGACAGGTGCTCCTGGCCCTAAACCCCCACTTCGAGGACTGCAAAATTCACCTTTATGATGTAGAGGGCGACGACTGGTTGCCGATTGCCGATATCTGGAACTTCGATGCCAAAGGCATTCCGGACGAACGAATGAGTCGGGATGAGCGCAACATCTATCTTGGCCCGATGTCCTTAGGCCTCTGGGTGAGAGAAACTTTCCCCGGCTAGCGGTTTGACGGAACTGTCTGAGCGCGTTCTTTCAAGTCATGCAAAAAATTCTCGTAGCTCTTTCCGGCGGTGTTGATAGCGCCGTGGCTGCCCTTCTATTGAAGGAGCAAGGTTACGATATTTCGGGAGCCTACATCCGCACCTGGATGAATGAGGAAATGCCGCTGGCCGATTGCCCGGCTCAGCAGGACATCGAAGACTCGCGTGCCGTCGCACAGCACTTAGGCATCGGCTACGAGATTGTCAACCTGGTCAACGAATACCGAGAGCACGTCGTCAACTACCTCGTCGAAGGCTACAAAGAAGGTATCACCCCGAACCCCGACATGATGTGCAACCGGGAAATGAAGTTCGGCATTTTCCAGAACTATGCGCTGGAAAACGGCTTCGACGCTATCGCTACGGGCCACTACGTGCGCTCACTGAAGCATTCAGACGGCAGCTTCGATTTAATCGAGGGCGTCGACAAAAACAAGGACCAGACCTATTTCCTTGCCCTGCTGCGGCAGGAGCAAATAGCCAAAGCGCTCTTCCCTGTCGGCGAGCTGCAAAAGCCCGAAGTCCGCGCGCTCGCTGAAAAATGCCGTTTGCCCAATGCCGCCAAGAAGGACAGCCAGGGCATATGCTTCCTCGGTGATATGAATATCAACCGCTTCCTCGAACACTACATTGAGGACAAGCCCGGCCCTATCGTAAATAGCGAGGGCAAGGTGCTTGGCCAGCACCGCGGCCTTCATCGCTACACCACCGGCCAGCGCCGTGGCATCGGCGTGCCCTCCAACACGGATAATGAGGCCTACGTCGTAACCCGCCTCGACTTAGAGCGTAATGAACTCGTCGTCGCCTTCGACCGGCCCGACTCCCCCGGTCTTTATACGAGCACAGTCGAACTCTATGGGCTCAGCTTCACCAACCAGCCGGTAGCCGCGCCCTGCGAGCTACTAGCCAAGCCTCGCTACCGCGATCCTTCTCAAGTCATCACCTACGCGCCGAATGGCCCTCGCACGGCTAAAGTCTCCTTCGCCGAACCTCAGCGAGCTCTTTCCTCCGGTCAGGTGCTCGCCCTTTATGATGGCGAAAAACTTCTCGGCGGAGGCTTCTACCGCTGAATAAAGACTAGGCGCATATGCGCCCGTTGCTAGAACACGTTCAGTGGAAGATAGATTTCACTTTATGGGTTGCGAAGTAGCAGGCACTGCCTGAGCCTGCCCCCTATGTCACCCAATCGCCTCATCTCATGGAACGTCAATGGCCTGCGCGCTGTTCTTAAAAAAGGTTTTGAAGATTTCCTCGGCAGTTGCGAGGCCGACGTCGTCTGCCTGCAGGAGACGAAGATCTCGGAAGACCTGACCAGCGGCTTCCAGTTCGACAGCCATCCCCACGTTTACTGGAACTGCGCGGAGAAAAAGGGCTACTCCGGCACAGCTATTTTAAGTAAGGTCGAACCAATCTCCGTCAAAAACGGCATCGGCATCCAGAAGCATGATACCGAGGGACGAGTCATCACGGCAGAGTTTGAAAATTATTACCTCGTCACGGTTTACACACCCAACTCGCAAAATCACGACGAGAATAAGCGCCCTCGACGACTCGACTACCGCACCCTGGAGTGGGACGTGGACTTTTTAAACTACGTCAAAGAACTCGAAAAGAAGAAGCCGGTCGTCTTCTGCGGTGACTTGAACGTCGCTCACAAAGAGATCGATCTCGCCAACCCCAGAACCAACCGGAAGAACGCCGGGTTTACCGACGAGGAGCGGGCCGGATTCGATAACATTCTAGAGGCTGGATATATTGACAGCTTCCGCCACCAATACCCGGACAAGACAGAAGCCTATACTTGGTGGTCCTACCGCGCTACCGCCCGAGAGCGGAATATTGGCTGGCGTATCGACTATTTCTGCGTCTCACAGTCGCTGGCTTCTAAGATTGAAGAGGTTGAGATCCTTAGCGATCTAATGGGCTCCGACCACTGCCCGACCTTATTGGAATTGAAAATTTGAGCGTAACTCCGAAGTCTATGTTTACCTCCGTCAAAGAAGAGAGCATCCTCTCTTTAGGCGAAGTAGAACTCATCACATCCATTAAGGATTGGCTGCGTGAAATTTCGCCACCCTGTCCACAAGGAATAGGCGATGATTGCGCGATCATCGACACATCACAGATCAACCAACAATTATTGACTACAGACAGCATCAGCTATGGTTGTCACTTCGATCACACTGTCAGCGCAAAACAAGCAGGTGCCAAACTCATCAATCGAAACCTCAGCGACATCGCCGCCATGGGTGGACACCCGGGGTCGGCATTACTCAATCTACTCTGCGGCTCGAACCTGCGGATTGACTGGTTGCGTGACTTCATTGAAGGCATCCGCCAGACCTGTAAAACTTATAGTATCTCTTTAATCGGAGGCGACATTAGCACGCTACCGGCTGGGCAATTTACCGCGGCCTTAAGCCTAACCGGCCATTTAGAAGGACCGCCTCTCCTTCGCCGCGGAGCCCTGGCAGGTGATGCTATCTACGTGACCGGAACCTTGGGTGGTAGTATTTATCAGAAACATTATAGCTTTGAACCACACTTGGCACAAGGGCAATGGCTCGCGCAGTCCAAATTCTGCAGCGCAATGATGGACATCTCAGACGGCTTAGCCAAAGACCTCAAAGCACTTATCCCAGATGGCTGCGCTGCACATATCAACCTCGAATCACTACCCGTCTCCCCCGACGCGCACCGGCGCGCCAGTGAGAGCGGGCAAACCGCACAAGCCCACGCATTCTGCGATGGCGAAGACTATGAGCTACTCTTTACCGTAAAAAGGACAGTCGACCTTTCACAATTTATCCGCCGATGGTCTGAGCAATTTCCTACGCTTCCAGTCTCAAAAATTGGAGAACTCCGCAAAACCGACACAAAGGCACACTACATCAACAGTAAAACCAAAGAACCCTTGCCATGGTTAAAAGCTTTTGAGCATTTCACTGAGTGATGAACGACCCCCTGCAAAAGCTGAAGGTTGGCATCTGCTCACACACCGCCGCCGAAACGGAAACACTGGCGGCTGCGCTGGCAGAGCAACTCCCTTCCGACACTGTGCTCGCACTGCACGGCGACCTTGGCGCGGGTAAAACAACATTTGTGCGCGGTATGGCTCGTGCTTGGGGGATCGAAGAAGCTGTGACCAGCCCGACCTACAATCTCTTCACGATCTACTCTGGCACCCGCCAATTGGTTCATTTAGATGCCTACCGGCTCGAATCGGGATATCACCTCGACGCACTGATGATAGAGGACTTTCTAAAATCACCGTGGTGCTTCGCTGTGGAATGGCCTGAACATATTCCCGACGCACTTCCCGAAGACACTTGGCACTTATACATGACGATTAACACTGATCAGACCCACCAGATAAAACTGACGACCCCAGCATAAAGCGGCGCAATTCAGCCGACTAATCCGCCTCAATTGCCTTAATAAATCGCTCAGATCCTATAAAGCGCAATACCACCAACCGCCCGTTTGCAGACTCAGCTAAAGAACAATGGCTTTAAGGATTGGTGGAGCCGAAAAGGCCAGCGGCACGGTCCTTGAACTCCTTTTCAGTCAGCTCCTGGAAGTAAACTCGGCGGAAGGAACGCGGCCCCGTATCCAAGGGAGGCGAAAACTCTCTGAAACCGGTATGGAAGCTCCAATTCCGTTTTGGAGGATTATAAACATTACCGTGACCCCATTTTTCGGTGAATGACTCGCTTCGGAAGAGACGGATCAAAGAACCACGATAGGTCACAGTATTCCTACCCCTACCGCCCCATCTTTCAAGGAAGCGGGGGAAATTTTCAAGTCCGCCACTGTAATCGCCCCATCCGGACGGCACATTTCCCATCACCAGGGCGGTGGAATAGACGGTGTCATCCGCTTGGCGGTTGCCTGTGCCTCTAAGCCCGCTGTTGCTGTTATCCCAATTATCGCTGAGCAGCATGATGGCATCGGCAACGAGGGCAGCAGGCACCTCGGATCCAGCGGTGGTGCTTGCGTAGTTTGCGTCCAAAACATTCCCCTGCGGGGCATTGTAGCTGCCCTGCACATAGAGCGCCCCATTGGTGGCTAGGGTGAGTCCGCGAGCTGAGTTAGCGTCGACGACCAAGCGATTGGGAATGGTCTCGGCATTGTGGAGCTGGATAGCCCATTTTTTGTTGGCCGGGATCACTTTGTCATCCCGGTTTGAATCGGCATTCTCGGGCATCTTGACGTAGAGGCCACCATTCCACCAGTCATTTTCGAAGGTCAGGCTTGGATTACTTTCTTCCACCCATTCGCGCATTTTCCCCATATCGAAGCGCACTAGGTTAATCCTCCCGGAGTCACGATTATCCGAGCCGCGAGCTTGTCTAAAGTCATAGATCCCTGACTCCACCTCTGTGTCTTTACCACCAGGTTGCGAGAAACGTTCGACAGTCCAGAATTGATCATTTGCGTCGGGAAAGGTTGCATTCACATCGATTTCAGTGCGCTCTCGCTGCCCGAAGCTGTCAAATTGCGGTTCCCCGTTTACCGTGGGTTGGTGAAACATCTTTATAGTGTCGGTGACGGGGTCGAACTCGAGAGCGAGGCCGGAACGGTTGGACCATTTGCTTTGCTCCACGGTGTTGAGCGCCTCCAGTCTCTTACGTTCGTCATCATTTGCCGCGCTGCCCAGATCGGCCAATGCGCGAGAGGGCTCGATCAGCAGATGCCCGAAATTTCCGCCTTCGCGGTCGTATTTTCCCTGATCGAAATTCCCTTCGGAGTCGTTAAAATCAATTCCGCTATCAGCTGCATCTGCCAAAGCCAGTTCTCTTAAAAATTCCAATCCTACCGCAGCCTGATTGCTGATGCCGTGCTCTGCGGTCAAGAGGCCTCCAGCGTAGGTCTGCAGAGCAAGCTCCCTAAACCCATCTTGCCCGGTCTGCACTTGGACATTGCTTCCATTATAATTCGTCCAGATGGAGGAGAGGTAGTTTACACTATCCGGGTTGCTCGGCGTGTTTCCGTCAAAAAGTCTGAAGTCGGTGAGCAAGACCGTATCGTTCGTGTTACCGTTGTTGTGATAGCGCCCTACCTCAAACCCACCCGCGCTTTCGATGCGGGTGTGGATGCGCACACCATTGCCTATACGCACTTCGGCGGCATAGATGGGACCACCGCCGTACCCGAGGTTCATACCTGCCCCGGGAAAGATTTCCAGCAGGCCGTTGGACCAAGCCGTATTTTGGAAGAGCGAGCGGTCGAGCACCTGGAACGTTTGTTCGGCGTAGGCGGTTCGGATGCCAATATTATCGTCGGACGCTGTGGCTTTGGCGATGACGCGAACCTCCCGCACACCTGTGCTGATGGGAACCCCGGGAGAACCTTTCTGTGGGAGCGGCGTGCTGGGGTCGATCAAAAGATTTACAGAATTGCCCGCATTAACTACGAGCCCCCCCATGATCGTGGGCTCCGCCAAAAACGCGCTGAGGTTGGCCGGGCGCGAGTAAGTGCTGGGTACATCCATGCGGGTGGTTCCGGCAATACTCAAGAAGCCGGGTTCCAGCTGTAAGGATGAGCTGCGGTTGGGCTCTAGCTCGAACGTCGAAATCTGGCGGGTGCGGTCGAAGCGCCGTCTTAACTGGGCCATGCCATGCTGCATGGTGGACTCTGCAGCAAGGCGGGCTTCATTGTAAAGAAGATCGGACTGATTGAGCCGAGCCTCAGTCCTCGCGTAGGAGAGCAGGGAACCGGCGACTATACCAAGCACCAACGTCATGACGATAACGACGACGAGGATGGAGCCGCGCTGGGAAGAAGGGGAAGATGTGGCTTTTGAATGTTTCATGGTCATTATCCTCTAGGAGCTACGGTGAAATTAAAGGTGTTGGTCACGCGACGTGCGTCGTTTCCGTGATACAGCTCTCCGTTTATGGTGATCGAGTCGCCGAGGCGACTGTGGAAGAAGAGTCTTTCATCGGCCAGCCCACGGGTCAGCTCAATCACCTTCCGCACGTCCGTAAGACCGTCCTTGTTGGCCATGACCGCGGCGGTCAAACCGGCGATGGTGTTTTGCGAAGCGGGGGTGCCGGAGGAAGTGCCGGAAGGGAGTGCATAGTCCCGCTCATAGAGCATGACGGGGCCAATATTCGCGTCCTCGTCCTCGATAATTCGGGCAAAGACAATAACTTTCTCGTAAAAGTATTCCTGAGCGGTACCCATTGTGGCATCAGCGATGCTTTCGGGCTGCGCCCAAAGGAGCACCAATACGTCGCCGGCTAGCCCCGAGTCACGTTCGGTCAGATCACTAGCGGAGGCATAAATCCGGAAATCCCGCGCGCTTCGAGTGGAGTAGGACAACTCGTTAGTGAACGAGCGCACGTCCTTATTGATTAATAGCTTGGCTGTGCTGTCAAAATGGATTCTCCCCACGCTCAAGGTCATGCTCATGACAGCGGCGCCGACGAGCATGGCGATGGAAGCGGCCACCATTACTTCCACGAGGGTCATGCCCCGCAATCTGGAATTACTGCGAGGGCGATTCGAGCGGAGAAGAGCATTGAGGGAGGAACTCTGCAGAAAACGGGTTCGTCCATTTTTACGACTTAAGATAAGGGTGTTCATGGCTAGTTGGGAACTCGGGTGCGGACAAGAAACAGAGAGCGGACAGGCAAACTAGCCTCATCCCGCCCTTGGCCATTATCCCAGCGGAAGAAGATCCGAATATCGACGGCTTCGTTGGGGGTATCGGCAGAGCGTTCGACCGAGGGAATAAACCAAAAATCCATAGCCGGACCGTCGATCTCGTTGCCATCTTCATCGAGCTTATTGACCAGAGGCACTTCGATGGGGTCGCCCCAATCGGTCGCGTCCATCGGCCGCAGGGATTTTTCCGGCTCGAGCGCCTGTCCATCTTGGGTTACAAAGGAAAAGGGCACAGACCGGTCTTCGATGCGGTTGATGATGTTGTGGAAGTCGGTGGCTGCCAACTGCTCTAAAAAACCCGTTGCAACGGCGGTCGACACAGACTCGCGTACGCTGGCCTCAGCCCACTTTCGAACCTGTAAAGCGGAGGAAAACAAACCAGCAGCCAACAAAGTGAAAAGGAAAAAAGATACGACAACCTCTACGAGTGTAAATCCGCCGACGGCAGCCGACTTCGGTAGAGCGGCATCCGAGAACTGTTTCGCAAAAAAATGCCTTTGGGGGATAGGCGTGGAACGACAACCAGAATCTGAGGACAACTTAAATGAAATTTTGTTGTTCATTTTTTGTTTAGCGTAGACTAAAAACAAGTAATCTCAACGATAAACGAGAGCGCTGAGATACAATATACCTTTTTTACGTTTTTTTACAGATCACTGGGCAACTTAAAAGCAGAGAATAGGAGCCTTGCATGGGTCGATAGATTCCGCACATTTGGAGCCTGAACCAGTCGGAGCAGGTCAACCCGATTAACCGCCAGAAACTCGACAATCTCTTAGACTCTTATCCCACAGGCGGGTTGCCTATCCTCTACATCTAAAAAATGAAACTTCGAATTTCCATCCTACTTGTATTCTTTGCATTATCTGAGGCAACATACGCCGTAGCCCCGTCAAAGCTCCTTATTTATTTAGCGCGAATACGCACATCAGAAACACATGAAGTTTACAGAGTTAGAATTGGTCTCATATACAACTCTGCCGATGCGTTAAGTGAGGGCGAAAACAGTGACGCATCTCTAATAACACCTTTTCTTCAGAACTCCGTTGCTCAACCAGTTTTTATTTCGTCTCGGGACGGACGGGCGAGTTTTGTTTTCGACCTTCCTCTGACGAGTATAACCGACGTGAATGGGAATTGAAGCCATATGGGATGACCTCTTAGCTTCACTAGAGCCAGTGGAATCACCGCGTTGGCATCTGAAAGCCCTGGAAGAAACAGAAGCACGTGTGACTGCTGGCTGGAGGAGCCATTTGACTGGGAACAAGCGAAAGCCAAACTCAGAAAAGAGTTCGAATGAACCTTCAAGTCCGCCCCGTCGCACTGGAGGATCTTGCCATGGGGCGCAGTTTCTACGTTGGGCCCAAAAAATGAAAATATTTAACGCATGAAAGGCCGAGAGAGTGGAATGCCCGCGGAAGTCACTTGGGAAGGCTTCTTTGACGCTTCCTGCATTCTCGGAATGCTTGTAGCTCCGAACCATTCATCTGTATCGGTGGCCGAGTTTGGATCTGGTTACGGCACTTTTACACTTCCACTTGCCCGCCTGACAGCTGGTCGAGTCCATGCGCTTGACATCGAGTCAGGATTGATTGAGCGGCTATCAGTGGCCGCCACGAAGGCGGGACTAGATAATGTTGTCCCAACATTGCGCGATTTCTTGACCGACGGCACGGGACTACGGGATGAGAGTATCGATCATGCAATGCTCTACAACATCCTCCACATTGAGAATCCAATTTCTCTCCTTGATGAGGCATACAGGATAGTCCGCCCAGGCGGCTCGGTATCGGTTGTCCACTGGCGGAGCGACATTCCCACGCCGCGAGGTCCTTCGCTTTCGATACGACCATCTCCGGCGCAGATTCATACTTGGCTTTCCGAGACAGGATTCTCTGAGATTCATGATGTGGAGCTTGTTTGCTCTCCATACCATTTCGGAATCAGAGCACTTCGGACCGCAGATTGATCAGAACAAAGGAGAAAGAAAATGAAATCAGAAAAGAATGGAACAAGCACTTTGGAAGCATCTGAGACTATTCAAGTTCAGGGCACTTTTGCTATAAGTCCGTGCCCTTCCGATCGACCCCCTTCCGCCGCATGGCTTTTTTGGCCCGGGTAAAGACTGGCTTCGCCCTTTCGGGGTTAACTTCCGGGCCGAATCGCAGGGCTTGAAGCTCTGGAATGACGGGCAACTGGGCCTCGGCACCATGGATTTCCCTCAATCGCTTCAAGTAGCGACTGGCCTGCCGACGAACTGGATCGAGCGCCTTCGGCCGACGCAGCAACCGAAAGATCAGCCCCATGAGCAGGTAACGTCCGCACCAGATCAGGTAGAGCGTCACCATAACGGATACGGCAACGATGCCACGCATCAGGCTGCCTGCGCTGAAGGGCTGTGAGATCCATGCCTTCAGTTCTAAGAGGGCTGCCTTCATCCGTTCACTGAACTTCTCTGAAAATGCTTTCGCCATCTCCTTGAGCGAAAGGGCCATCTCTATTTGGTCTTTCTGCTCGAAGTTCACGATGCGACGATACCATTGAATACGTAGGCTATCCAACCATGCCCCCCAACCCGTGTCCAAACGTAGGCTACCGGCTAGCCCTGTTTCCAGAGCGCTCGTCCCGGAACCTGGCGTCGGGTCCACACGCCGCCATTCCCGCGACTCCGGGTCGAGAATTTCGACCCAGGCATGCGCATCACGATTTCGTAGAACGAAGTAATCTTCGACTGAGTTCCATGAGCCGCCCGCAAAGCCGACCACCAGACGAGCTGGGAAGCCGGCATCACGGGCAAGCAGCACGAACGCGCCGGCAAAGAGTTCACAATGGCCCTGACTGCCCTCACGAAGCCAGTTAATCACCGGATCAGGGGCATTCTCGGCATCGGTAAAGCGCACTTGCCCGTCCGGGCTGAGCGAGTAATCAAATTTCTCCCAGAGTAGATCTGACAATTCCTCGCCATAAGTGGCAGCCGAAAGTGAGCGCCCTTTGAGCAGGCCCGTATTTATTTCAGAGAGAGTTCTGCGCTCTTCAGGACTCAAGTCCAGCTCCAGTGTTGTTTGAGGATATTCCGGCGCTTCCAACTCGCCACTGGGCTTCGCACCTTCCAGCCCCTGCCACTCGCGTCGGCCCGCGGGGAATCGGTCGTTGAACTTCAAATCTTCGATTTGATAGGAAAAAACTCTTTGTCCAACCCTATCGAGGCTATAAATTCGTGGTTCACTCAGGAGCTCAATTTCCTGCTGTTTCTGGAATCGCAATACGCTATAGTCCCCCGGGACAGGGAGGTATCGGCTGACACCTCCCTCCATGTAAAAGGTCCACAGATCGCCCCTGCGCGAGTCTCTCGGCAAACGCTCCGAGTGAAGTTCGCGCACGGTCATCGGCTCCCGAAACTGGAATCCGTCCAAACTGTCCGACACCTTGAACCGCCCATCAGAGTAGCGATCCAGCACCAGCATGCGCCAATAGGGGCTGACATCCAGGGCGTCCTGTGAAGGCACATCGATGCGTATCGCGACGGAATTGTCATTTTGCACCGAACTCACGTCGCCCAGTTTCACTTCTTCGTTGAAACCAGTCATCGGCTGGGTCTCCATCCGCATAAAAGGAATGGCCTGATCCAGATCAAAGCGCGGCGTCAGAATAAATAATAAGGTCGAAACTAGGACCACAAAGCCGAACAGGCCCGTGCCCAGTAAGAGCACGCGCCAGTCGATGACGGACCAAACACGGCGGGTCAATCGCCCCCAGCTGAAATGAGCCCAGGTCAGTTCATGGCTCTCCGTCTGCTCCCCACGGTCCAGCAGACTGATGACAAAGAGCAAAGCCATGGCCATGGGGGTGAAGAGCAGGATCTGGAAAGCGAAGAGCAGCGAAACCGTCATAACCCCGGACAAAACGAGGCAAAAAAGACAGAGAAGAATCAGCTGAAGGTCCTCCCGTTGGCGGCGCGGCGCGAGATTCCGGTAGAGGAGAATCCAGACCATCATCCGCACGAGCGAGGGAATAAAATCGGGCAAATGCAGCAGCAAATCGACCCCGATAATAATGAGCAGGAGCGGTCCAGCGACGCGCCAGGTAAGGAGCGGAATGCGACTGACCGAACGTGGGCGTAGCAATGAAAATAGGATCGCCAACATCGCCAAAGCGATCAGCCAGCCGGACTGCACTTTCAAAGAGAGCAGCGACCAAAAAGAAAGTAAGGTCAGCGCACCGCCCATCAGGTGCTTGACCTCGTGCAGCTCCTCAGTCGTCAGCTTGGCCGACTTGTAGGTCATCGACATAAATTGCAATTCCGCCCTCCCCCAGCGGCCTGAAAGTGATTTGGTTCTTGGAGCCGTGCCACTCAGCTGTCGTATCTCGATGCGACACAGGGCTAAGCTCCGCGAGGCGGTCAAAAAAGCCATGCAGGTCCCGCATACTACGCACGGCCAGCCGTTCCTCGCCGAGCACACCGGCCGAATCCAGACGACCGGCATGAAAAAGATCGTCCGCCAGCGAACAGGCGACCGAACAAAGGCGCTCAAACTGCACCGCCGACCAGAGGCTTTGCTCCGGATCGATGTGCAGATTGAAACCACTCTCTCCCTCCTGAGCGAGTTGCCGGATCATCAACTTATTGACCCGGGCCGTCGCTTTCCAGTGTATCAAGCGCGGCGGATCGCCAGGCACATAGCTACGAATGTTGAGAAGATCGCTGCCCAGACCTGAGGCCCGACGCGCAACACCAGTGAGGTAGCGCCGTCCTGCAGGCTGGGGGCTGAAATGATACACCGTCCGGGCCGGCCAGACCAGAACGCGGCGTTCCTGTGCCTCACCAAAGGATTTATTGAGAAATCCGAAAGGAAACTTCGAGGCCACTCCCCGAAAGAAGATCTGGCAGGATCCCCGCTGTTGAGGCGTAAAAGTCCAATCCAGTCGAGTCGATGCACCGGCCGACAAAGCGCTCGGCAGATAGAGACTGCTCTCTTTGGCCAGTTCCGAGGTTCCGACGCGAAAGCAGATACTCATGGTTGGAAAGATACGCTTGTTATTTTTCAACTCAATTTCCGCGAGCCCCACTTCCCCCGCCTGCAGGTGGGTGGGCACCTTTAAATGCCACCGAAGCTTTCTGAAATTGATTAAGGAAAGAATGCCGCTCAGCACGAGACTGCTCAGCAACAGCGATAAGGTCAGAAACAGGATATTACTGGCGGTGTTATAAGCAGCCGACCCGATCCCCAAAGCCACGATAATCAACATCCAGCCAGTAAGCGTCAGCCGGGTCTTTTGTATGCGGATCGGTAGCAACTGGCGGATAAAGAGTGGTAAGAAACGCCGTTCGCTCTGCCGACCTTCAGCGAAGAAGTCCGGATCCGTCCAGTCATTCCAATTGCGGAACTCGGCCTGTTTACTCGTTGCCAAAATTTAAACCGGGTCCGGGGTCTTTTCAAGCAGCTCGGCCAGCAGGCCTTCGATGGAGCGTCGCTCCTCCAGCGGATCCGACATGGGCTTACGTAAAGACAGACGATGCCCGAATACCGGGTGGACCATTTCATCGACATCCTCCGGAAGCACAAATGCGCGCCCATTGGCCAGTGCCCGGGCCTGAGCCGCCGCTTTAAGCGATAGTGTGCCCCGCGGACTTACTCCTGAACGAAAGCGCTCTTCTGCACGAGTCGCTGCCGCCAAACTGGCAATATACGCATACACCGTGTCCTCGATAAAGACCTGCCGAACAAAGCTCTGCAGCTCCATGACCTCTTTCCGGGAGACAACGGGCTCGGCATCCTGCTGGTCATAATGAAGGTGCCCCCCCTTGAGGATCTCCAGTTCGTATTTGAACTCCGGATACCCCATGCTCATACGCATGAGAAAACGGTCCATTTGGCTCTCCGGCAAAGGGAACGTCCCCTCATAATCCACTGGATTTTGCGTAGCGATAACAAGGAAGGGCGGCGGCAAGGTGTAGGTTTGCCCATCCACCGAGATTTTGGCCCGCCCCATGACTTCGAGCAGGCTCGACTGGGTCTTCGGCGTCGTCCGATTAATTTCATCCGCCAGGACAATATTCGCAAAAATCGGCCCCTTCTTGAAACTGAAATCCCGCGTGCGCTCATCGTAAATGGACACCCCGATAATGTCCGAGGGCAGCATATCACTCGTAAACTGTATTCGAGAAAAACTGCAGTCGATCGACTTGGCCAGACAGTAGGCGAGCGTGGTCTTTCCCAGTCCGGGCAAATCCTCAATCAGAATGTGCCCCCCGGCGAGGAGACAGATTATCGTCTTATTCACCGCCTCGGTCTTGCCGCGGATGGTGCGCTCCACATTCATACGCAGACGCTCAACCGTTTCGAGAGCGCGAGGCGCAGGAATTACATCAGTTTCAGGCATCATTTAAGGATGAAAGATAAAGCAATCGAGCGCAACCCGAAGCGGAGCTTTACCAAAATTTTAAAAATCAGCTCACCTCGCCACCTAGGGACTTCGCTTGCGAATGTCGCGAATCCTTAATAAGCTTGCTCGCGGGACGTTGGCCAGCGAAGTCCCTGCTTTACCCACAAAACAACAATGACGCACAGGTAAATCTTGCCATTCTCAATCATTTCGATAGAACCTTCAAAACTCCACCATTATGCAAAAAGAACTCTATAAAAATCGTCCTCGAGAGGCAGGCTTCAGCTTAATTGAGATCCTGATTGTCATCGCGCTCATCGCTATTCTCGCAACAGTCACCATCACCAATGTTGGAGGTATTTTTGAAGGCCGAAAGGGGGAAGTTGCTCAAATTTTTGTTTCGCAAACCGCAAAAATTCCATTTCAGGCCTACAAACTTGATGTAGGTAATTACCCCAGCACCGAGGAAGGCATTTCTGCACTGGTCAAGCCACCCTCGGGCAAAGAGGCTCGCTGGAAAGGCCCTTACTTGGAAGATGTACCACTGGACCCCTGGAACAATGCCTATCAATATCGCTTCCCCGGATCGAAGAACATTAATGGTGCCAGAGGCTACGACATCTGGTCGCACGGCCCGGATGGCGCGGAGAGCGCCGATGATATTGGTAACTGGAAATAGGCGGTGCGGCTCGGCCCGCGGTGGTTTCACCCTGATCGAAATACTGCTGGTAATGGCCTTGATTGCACTCGTAAGCAGCGTCGTCATCGTCAACTTCATCGCTTTTACCGACCGGGGCGACAGCACTTCCCCTGAAGAAGTGCTCACGGGAGCCATCCGTAAGGCGCGCTTCGTTGCCGCCGCCGACCGTATCACGACAAGGTTGCGTTACGATGACGAAAGCGGGACCCTGCAAATCGACCCAACGGGCGAGAGCTTTACCATCAACGCAAATTTTGGCCCGGGGGCCCGGGGCGAGATTCGTTTTTTCCTCATCCCGCCTGCCCAGGGATTGGGCCGTTTTCCTGATCCAGAACGTACGACCCTGCAGGTTCCTGCCGTCGCGTTTGCCCCGGATCGCAGCTCCAGCCCTTTTGTGGTAGAAATCGACAGCGGGAGCGGCGCATCCAGTAGACTCCGCTACGACCCCTTCTCCAGCGTCATCCGAACTGAAGAATGAAGAGGTTGCCTACATTTACCCTTGGACGTTCAACAAACAACGCCCAGGGTCCCCCCGCTTTCACCCTCATCGAGGTGCTGATTGCTCTGACTATCTTTGCCATGGCAAGCATCTACTTGATCTCTACTTTCGTCAGTACCATAACGGCGCGGGAGCGCAGTGTCAGCGATGATGTGCTGCACGCCGACATACGGGCAGTCCGAATGCAGCTACTACTGGAGCCGAATCGTGACGATGCGGAAGACGGTGGTCGATACCCCACCCTGAACCATGGCGAAGCCACCTGGCAGGCGACCATAGAGCCGACCGAGATCATTGACTTATTTACAGTCGAGCTGATGATCGATTTCTCAGAGCCTGCCGACGACGGCCCTGACCGTCATATGGAAACACTCTACTTGCTACGCCCGACCTGGTCGGAGGCCGACGAACGCTCCAGCCTTCTGGAAGATAAGAGACAAGCACTCGAACGCACCCGAAACTTCGACCGTTTTTGACGATGCATAACCTTCAACAAACAACAAACAACACCCAACGTTCAACATCCCGCATTCAACGTTCGACGTTGGATGTTGGACGTTCTTCCGCCTTCACCCTACTGGAGGTGCTTCTGGCCGTCGCGCTCACTGGCTTTGTTTTGGCAGCTGCCAGCACCTTGCTGGTCTCGGTCACGAACATCTGGGCCAGCCGGCTGGAGAGTAACGCCTTCGAAGACCATGTTGACGGCGTCGCAGAATTTGTCCAGTCCAGCTTCACAAGGGCTGGCATGGAGATCGCACTAGCCAACTCCGAGCCCTCCTCGCCTGAAGGCAACGAAAACTCGCAGGATTCGAATAATGCCGACAATACGCCCGAGCTGTCGGTACAGATACGTAATAACCGAAACGCTGGAGCAGGCAAACCTCGAACCGGCCCGACTAACAACTCAACCACATCCTCGCTTATCCGAATGTCGGAAGACCCGATTGGTTGGGCGCAGCCACCGGGCTTTGCCGGCTATCGAGATCCGTTGATCAATTTTAAGCTCCGGGAGCAGCCGCCCCTGCTCGTCAACACGGATAACGCCCCGGTTACCGGTATCGACGCTTTTCTTTATTTCGACCGGGACGAGGGGCTCAGTCTGCTTTGGTATTCGCTGCTACAGGAGGAAGTTGAGAGCGAAAACGACCTCCGGCGCACCCCCATCAGTCCCTACGTCACGGAAATGCGCTATATTTATTGGGACGAACGCTTCGAACGCTGGGAAGAGGAGAGCGAGCCTCAGGAGGGCGAAGCCGATGAATACCTCCTGCCCCGGTTCGTTAAACTGATTTTTGAAAAAGACGAGATCATCAAAGAACGCACGATTTCGATCCCTGTTCCATCCCGAAGCGTCATGCTCTTTTAGACGATGCGCCCGCTCCAACCATCACCCTCCACACTCCACTCCTTGTCGGCGGCAAAGCGGCAGCGCGGCAGCGTCCTCATCGCCGTGCTCGCGGTCATTCTCCTGCTCTCGTTCCTGATCACAAAGTTTATGGAAGAGGCGCTGGAAGACCTCGAATACCGCTCCATCTTCAACGAACCCACTGACGTCAGGAGCTACGCCTACAGCATCCTCGAACTCAGCCTCGCGACCATTCAGGAAGTCGCGCTGATCGACGAAGGTAAATTATACGCACCTGAGCAGGGATGGGGCCGGCCACTCGATTACGCCGATGTCAATGTGCCCAACGGCTGGGACGTCTCTGTCCAAATTACAGACGAAGGCGGAAAGCTCCCGATCAACAAGATGGATGAAGCGATGCTCAACAAGATGTTGGAAGAGACCTTTGATTTCGACTTCGGCACCGCCCGTGAGCTGAGCAGCATGCTGCTCGATTGGATTGATGAGGATGATTCCAAGCGCCTAAACGGTGCCGAGTCCGAAGATTACCTTCGCCGCAACCCACCCTACCGCGCGCCCAACGGACCACTTCAAACCCTCGATGAGTTACGCTTGCTCGAAGTTTGGGAAGACGAGTTTTTTAATGAGGAGGGCCAACCGAACGAACTGTTCACAAAGCTTTCCAACTTGGTCTCGGTTTACTACTCGGGAGCCGTTAATCTGAATCAAGCTCCCGCTGAAGTATTGGAATTACTGGCGCTTCAAGATGGTTACGACGAGGAATATATTTTTGATGGGCTGGATGAGCCCTACCTGACTCAAGCCCCCGGCGCGGCCACCACCAGCACAAGCGGCGTCGAGACCGCGCTGCTCCGCGTCACCGTCAGCCTACGTCGCGGCAATGTGCCCTACATCATCAGCGCCCTGGTTGAACCAAATTTTAACTCTGAAACGACGGCGACCGGAGGCAACACACCGGGACAGCGCAGCGATAAAGACGCGCCTCGCACCGGCACGTCCGAGGAGCAGGATGCCATCCGTTACCCCTTTAAAATATTACAATTGAGTGAATATGATGCCGGTGACTGGGCTTCGGCATCGCCAGCGCGCTACTCTGCGCTAGACATGGAAGATTAAATACCTTCATTCTGACACCTCTACCTCCATTGAACGAAGAAAACACAGTCGAACCAGAAGAACGAGATGCTAGCACGCCCTCTCCCGTGCTCATCGTGCCGGGGCATCTTTTCTTCGTTGATCGTATCAATCTCCCCCAAGCCCTCGAAAGCTCAGAGATCGATGACTTTGCCGAGCTCAGCCTGGAGAACCTCGCCCCTTTTCCCGTCGAGCAGCTCTACTGGGGCTACTTATACAGCAAATCTGCCGGTAGCATTTTGCTGTATGCGAGTTACAAGGAACGCATTAAAGCCCAGGGCTACCAACATATTGAGACTTACCTCTGGGTCTTGCCCGATTTTGCCACTCTCTTCGGCGCGGCCTTCTCCGATGCCACTACCTTGCAGCTCGAAGGCGACGAAAGCTTCAGCCGCATCACCTTCGCTGCCGAGGATAGTCTGCCTCAGCAAATTATCTCCAGCCCGGAAGTTCAAAAGCTTGAGGGAGAACACGCGCCCCTCCGCCTCAAACTCGAATCCACGGAAGTCAACGAGCAAGGGATTCCGACTTTCCACTTCCAGTCGCTCGATCCATCCACAGCACATACGGTTGCCCATTTCGAAAAGCTTTCTCCTAGCGAGCATGCACTCTGGCGCGCCGATATCCGCGATGCAGAATTTAAGAAAACTGAACGCGGCGCCCGCAAATTAACCGCCCGGATCACACGCGCGACCGTCTATGCGGCCTTATTTGCCGTCCTCCTGATCGTCTTGGAAGGCGTCCTCTTTCTCGGCGACCTCTGGCTCGACACACAACGCGCGAAAATTGCCGGGCAAGCCCCCGAAGTGCGTCGCATTGAAGACAAGCAGAGCTTAATGAACAAACTCGATCAGGTGGCCCAAAACGAGCTTCGCCCCATCGCCACCCTCGATGCGCTCAATCAGGTTCGCCCGGAGGGCATCTACTTCACCAGCACCGTGACCGAGGGGCAAAACCGGATTATCATCGACGGGATCGCCAATACCATCAACGAGCTAAATGCCTATGCCGATGCCCTGCTCGCATCGGGTAACTTTGTGATGCCCGAAGACCCGAGGATCCTGACTCGTGGCGGTCAGACGACTTTTACCGCCACCCTCGATTATATTCATACAAACAATAACGAGCCCGGTATCGATAGTCCGGCCAGCAACCCGCCCGACACCGAGTCAGACGAGGAGGACGAAAACGAATGAACAGGGCGGCAACACGCATAAAGGCGATCTATCAGCGCATGAGCCTGCGCGAGAAGCTACTCACTCTAGCTTTTATCTTAGTCATCCTGTCTCTCTGGGGCAACCATTGGCTGGGGCGCCTGTCTGTAAAGAATGATGAGCGCAAATTTACTGCCAGCGAACTCGAGTTCCAGAAACAAACCCTCGAACGTGGGCCCGAGTTTGCCGAGGGGCTTAAGCGTGCACTGGCCAGGGTCGATCCCTCAAAAACCTACGCTGCGGCTCAGCTGTCCGGCCGCATCGACAGCCTGCTCCGCAGCGTCGGCCTCTCAGGCAAGGCCGACATCGACTCGGTTCGCACCCGTGAGGGTGAGATTTTCAACGACCATAACCTCCGCGTCCGGCTCAACCGTATTTCCATCGATCAACTCATCAACTTCAATGCCCGCTTGAAAGAAGACACGCCCTATATCAACATTCAGAGCGTGCGTATTGCCGCCAGCCGGAAAAACCCTGAAGAGCTGGACGTGCGCGTCGAAATCAACTCTTTTGATCTCAAGGAGCCGGGCCTTTAAATCGATTGTTACCTAATTACATGAAAACCACTTTCCATCTTCTCCTGATGAGCCTGCTGCTCGTTGCCATCAGCGGCCTGCACGCGCAGGAGGCCGTAGTCACTCCTGTTGAACCCGACCTTGAGGAACCCGAAGAAATCATCGGCACCCTCATCCTCAGCGATGAATCGTCGCTACAAGTGCTCGACCTGCTTGAGCAGTTCACGGGCAAAATCATTCTGCGCCGTCAGGACATCTCCCCGGCCAAGATCAACTTCAACTCCCGGGGCGAGATCACCAAGCGCGAAGCCGTGCTCGCCCTGGAAAGTCTCCTTACGCTCAACGGCATCATGCTCACCGATATGGGCGGCCGCTTCATGAAGGCCGTGCCGGCCACCGATGTGAACCGCCACGTGCCGGAAATGCTCGTCGGCACCACCCTCGACTTGGATGCGAGCCAAAAAATCTACGCCAAACTATTCAAGCTCGACTATCTCAATGCCGAACAAGTCAGTGGCACCCTGATCCAGCCTCTGCTCTCGCAAACCTCCAGCTTCCTTCCCTTCCCCAAATCGAACGCATTGCTCATTACCGATGCCCTCATCAATCTCCAGCGTATCGAAAATATCCTGGCCGAGGCCGATCAGCCGGAATCGGTTCGCGAGGCCATTAAGTTTATCAAACTCGACTACATCCAGGCCTCCGACGCACAGAGCCAGATCGAGAACCTCATTCAGGGCTCACTCAAAAGCTACCTGGAAGGCAATACGTCTGTCACCGCAGATGAGCGCACCAACCAACTCATTTTAGTGACCCACCGTGGCAACGTTGACATGATCATGAACGTGATCACTCATATCGATGTTGATGCCGCTCCGCTAACCGCCAGCGAGGTCTTTCAACTCCGTCAGGCTAAGGCCGAGGAAGTCGTTACTATCATCAAAGATATCATCGAAGGCCAAAGCGAAGGCCGCGAAAAAGATGCCGAGGTGGCCCGTAACAATGAACGCCAGAACAACGCGAACACGCCCGCTGCTGGATTGCCGAACCAGCCAACCCCCACCCCAGCGGCTAGTGCTGCAGTCACTACTTCAGACACCAACGCCTCGCTCCAATTTTCGAACTTCGTCGGACTCTCCGCCGACGAACGCACCAACTCCATTGTCGCCTACGGCACGCAACAGGACCTCAAGACTCTCAAAGAACTGATTGAGAAAATCGACATCCCGTTGCCTCAGGTAAGAATCGAGGCGATCATTACTGAAGTCACTTTGAATGAAAATCAAAGTAGCGGCATCACTGCATTGGGATTCGAGGTGTTACCCGACGGAAATGTTTCTTTCGGTGGGTCTGTACAAACCGGAATCGATGGGAGTGGAAATCCTATAAATTCACTTGGGGGTATAATTGGAACAGGCTTCACCCTGAATGGAACGACTTCAACTCTCGAAGGTTTAACTGCATTACTTAGCGCATCTGACAGCGATAGCAACTCGCGTATACTTCAAACACCAACTATTGTAGTCAGTCACAATGAAGAAGGTACTGTAAACGTGAGCGAATCCCGGCCAATTGTCACAAGCTCTTCCAGCACACTTGACAATAACAATGCTAACGTAAGGAGTAATGTTGAATTCAGAGATATTGGCATACAATTAACGGTAACGCCTCTGATCGGTGCCGATGGAAGCGTGCAAATGACGATAGAACAAACCGTTGATAGCATTATTGGAGAAATTGATATCGATGGCAATAGCCAGCCAATAATCGGGCGACGCGAGGCTACATCAACGATCACGGTGAATTCGGGAGAAATGATTATATTGGGCGGTCTCCAAGAAAACCAGAAAAGTGAGAGTAAATCCTACTTCCCATTATTTGGTAGACTCCCTTTTGTTAAAAATATATTAGGAGGTAGTTCTACTGATTTTACCCGACGAGATCTTGTCATATTTATACGACCCACAGTTATTAATTCTCCAGAATCTGCTGAAGCCATGACCCAAGAGAAGCTCGAAATCATCGAGAGCTCCGACGAGGTTAGCGAGTTCGTAGAAACAGGAAAAATTGGTCGTACCTATATGGAGGGCAGCAAGTTCGAAGCCACGCCCACACCCACGCCAGCAAAGAAGGATAAAACAAGCAAGCAACGCTCACTTAGGCGTTAATTCTCAACTGCAAAATGCGAACACTATTCACAGCAAAGATGAACCCATCTAGCATCCAACGATGCAGAACTGGTGCCCCGCTACTTGCCCTGCTCCTCACTTTAACTACGCCGCACGCACTTTTATCCCAGAGTCAGCTATCGGAAAAGTCGCCTTTCCTGCCGCCCGGATACGGAAAAGAGGAGCCGAAAAAGCCCGAGCCCGTGGTGCAACCTCAGGGCCCGGTGAGTAATGTAATCGAGTTTCGCGGCATCGTCGAGATGGGCGGGGTTTACCAATTCAGTATCTATAACAAAAAGGAGCAAAAGGGCTATTGGTTGAAAGAAAATGCCAAGGAGGACGGCGTCTCAATCAACAGCTTCGACGCCACGGCCTCCACCATTGTGGTCGTGATGAACGGACGCTCCGAGCGGCTCACCTTAATGGCTGCCACGGAAAACCCTATGCCCGTCGCGCAAGCGATACCCGCTGCAACCAATAAAAACCCCCTACCGCCTCAGCTCCAAAATCAAGGCTCCGGTAATAGCAACAATCGCAGGGTTGTGCCCCGCCGCCGCGTCATTCTCCCGAAGAAGAATTAGGCTCCAAATCTTAGAGCGATTCGATTACCGCATTAAAGGTCGCACTGGGGCGCATCGCCTTGGTGGCAAGCTCCTCGCTCGGGCGGTAGTAACCACCGACATCCATAGCCACACCCTGCGCAGAATTCAGTTCGCCGATAATTTTTGACTCGTTGCTCTGCAGTGATGCAGCCAGAGGAGTGAAGCGGGCTTTCAACTCGGCATCCTTATCCTGCGCGGCCAAAGCCTCGGCCCAGTAGAGCGCGAGATAGAAGTGGCTGCCGCGGTTATCGAGCTCGCCGCACTTGCGGGACGGTGATTTGTTCTCTTCGAGGAACTTGCTGTTGGCCAGGTTGAGTGTCTCCGCGAGGATTTGCGCCTTATCGTTTTTGAAGACGGTCGCGAGATGTTCGAGGGAGACACCGAGGGCGAGAAACTCGCCGAGGGAGTCCCAGCGCAGGTGGTTTTCTTTTTCAAACTGCTGCACGTGCTTGGGGGCGGAACCGCCAGCACCGGTCTCAAAGAGGCCGCCACCGTTCATGAGTGGGACGATGGAGAGCATCTTGGCGCTAGTGCCGAGTTCGAGGATCGGGAAGAGGTCCGTTAAATAGTCACGTAAAACATTACCGGTGACGGAAATAGTGTCCTGCCCGGCCTTGGCTCGCTCGAGGGTGACTTGTGTCGCTTCGACTGGGTCAAGAATACGTATGTCGAGGCCCTCGGTGTCGTGGTCCTTGAGGTAGGCTTCGATCTTGGCAA
>Ga0306912_1000254_pt1 | contig 32947 bp, 31 predicted proteins | sample AntRauFillE10628_FD_190443 | JGI IMG/M metagenome (GOLD analysis project Ga0306912, IMG submission 190443) | Saline lake microbial communities from Rauer Islands, Antarctica - Metagenome Filla E10 #628 (v2) (version 2) | ecosystem: Environmental > Aquatic > Non-marine Saline and Alkaline >...
TCTATTAAACTTAATTCACTCTCGTTCAATTCTAATACATATTGATCTATATATTTATCAGAATCTGCACGATCTTTAATTTTAGGCTTACGCACATTGTCTTTTAAGTCTGTAAAACATTCAAATAAGCTATCAAAAATCGTTTGGTTGCTTTTTATTTTCAACTGTTCAGTAATCAGTTGCTCGAGATGAAATGATTTTAATTTGAAATTCTCATTTTTATCTTTACAAGCATTTTTCCAACCTTTTATAAACTTTACACTTTTTCTGAAATCACTGTTTTCTTTATTAATATTAGAAGCAATAGTTATGTAGCCTAAAGGGTCAGACTTAATCCACTTCATATTTTGATTAGTGCTCTGAAGTTTAGCATAAAAATCTTCTTTTTTCCTATGAGATCTAAACTGAATTATTTCTGGTACAAGAAAAGTATCATCATCAAACTCATTTTTACCTCTTATTTTAGCTGGCACTATATCTACAGCAAAAACTTCATCTTCACCTTTTAAAAAGATAAAAGCCAAACTATGCGTTTGAATTTTTGTTTTAATTGAATATGATGTTGGATTAGTGTAATTTTCTTCAAAAAGTTTAGCCAATTCGTTTAGAAAATCTTGAGGGTTATCGCCTTCAAATTCTTCATTATTTAACTTATAAATAATATCTAAATCGTGTAAAGGACGTATGGCTGTGTACCTAGGTAATGAGCCAATTTGTCTACATTCATTTTGACCTAATATATCTGTAAAGGAATTATAAATTGTAGATACAAAAGAAATATCCTCTTGCTTAGGCGAAAGACTTTCTTTGACATGATTCCGGAGTAATGTTTCAATCTTACTTTTTAGCATAATTAGTTGTAATCATTGATGTTAGTATATCATTTAACAATCGTCCTCTCATGTTCACAATAATTGAATTTCGTTGAGCATTAATCGCATCTAAAATCTCACTATCTATTCTTCCTCCAGAACTAGGTGCATATACTATTAGTGAATCACTATCATTTTTGAGACTGATTATATCCAAAATATAATTTTTAAATTCAGGATAATAAACAATCATCATAGAATGATCACGACCTTTTGCTAATTCCTTACTCCCTATTAAGTCTATGTTTTTTTTCTTAAATAAATTTGAGTCAATTAAAGTTGATCTAAGGGATGTAGCTTCACCTTCAGCATACAAGGCAATTTTTCTATTATAAAGGCTTTTACCCAATCTCCATAAAACAGGTATAATTCCTCTTATAGCTCCAATAAATAGCATTACTACTGTAAAGCCGCCTAAAGCTATAAATAACCATCTAATTATTGTTGGACCATATTCAAATATAAATTTCATATTTCTATCTTTTTAAAATTTTAACCCGTTTCTCCCCACATAACAACTGCTGCATCAAGCCTTGTTTTTGTTGAATTAAAGATTTTTTATGCGTTATCAACTTTTCAATTTCTATATCAAAATTGGATAAAACCGATGCTATTTTTTGTTGTTCTGAGATTTTTGGAATCCTTATTTTAATACTTTTAATTGTTGATTGTGACAAACTAGGGACTCCAGATGCTTCATTGTATGTTTTCCAATTAATTGTATTAAAAAGATAATATAGATATTTTGGAATGCAGCTTTTGAATGAAACACAATAAAAAAGGGTATCTACAGTCCAAAATTTGCCTTTTAAATAAAATGGCTTATCAATTGTTCCTTTTCTTCCGATTCCAACACTTTCTCCATTATATAAAAATGAATCTACGTAAGTCATTATGCCTCCAGTCCCATAAACCGGGATCTCACCATTTCCTAAATGCTTATAATCTTTTCCATTTTTTATAGTGAATATATCACCCAATTTCACTTCTTCCCACTCCTCCTCAAACCCAGGAAAACGTTTTTTTCCTGTCAACAAGTCTTGCATCAAACCTTTTTTAAGTGCTTGTTTTTGGGTGATGAGTTGCTCTTGTAGGGCAATGGCTTTATCCCAAGTGCTTAGAATTTGAGCTATTTTTTGTTGCTCGGTGAATGGGGGAAGAACTATTTTAACCTTTTTTAAACCACTGGAATAGATGTGAACAACAGAATGACCTTGACCTAATTTAAAAAGTTGGTTTCTAACAATATCATTATTTAATAAATACCCTAAATATTGAGAGTGTTGAGAATTCTGCTTCAGTATTATAATATCTCCCCCTGCATAAGCGACTTCATTTCCTAGATAAGCTATAGATTTTCCTATATCTTCCAAAGTTTCTCCAGACCCTGCAAACAGTATATCACCATACGTGATTGGATTACTATTTTTAACTGATTCACCATTAACCTTTGTTTTTAAAGAATGTGTATAATAATTGTATGATGTATAGATCTCGGCATATCTAATGCTTGGATAACCTTCACTATCATTTTCTAAAATATCTTTTTTAGCTATTCCTTTTCCTTTAGAAAATTCTCCAAGTTCTTCTAGGTTAAAGACTTTCCACTCCTCAGGAATCCAACCCAGTTTTGTTTTTTTATAACCTTCATTTGTAGAAGTTTTGTTCTTAGTCAAAACATTACTCATACTCCTGTAGATAAAGCGGTTCGTTGGTCAGGTCGGTGACGATAGACGATCTATAAAAGTCAAACCACTCGGTAAACAGTTTCCAGCTGAGTTTGGGATAAACGCTTTCATCGGTCCACTGCCCAAAAAGCTCATTGAGAAAAATGGGTTTCCAGTACTTACGGAGTTCTTTTTTAGGATCGTTCAGAAAGAGCTCATCTTCTAGCAAATAGCTATTGTGTTCGTCTGTATCTTCTCGCGTTTGAGCTGCCAAATCTGGAGTCAGGGCATTGCTCCAGTCGTAAAACGGCTGTTTGGGCACGATAAGCAAAACACTGCGGTTAAGGGTAGGGTGGGTTATCAATGGTCTTTGTTTTTGATTTTTCGTTCCAAAGCTTTTAACTCTTCCATATCTATACGATCAGCTTCTTTAGCAGCAACCTTTTTTCTTTCGTCGTCAAAATTTTTATAGTGTTCACGTACCTTCTTTTCCATTTGCTTATGGCTAACATTTCCTGGATTATCCAGTACTTCAAAATCATTAAAAGCAATAATTTTATTAAGGTTTTCCTGCCAGTATCTCATTGTAAGATCTTGTTTGTTTTTAGCACGTAATTCTGCGGTTTCTAAAAAAATTACTACAAGTCGATTTAGACTGTCTATTTCATCTTCGGATAAGTAATTTTTAGCAATAGTGATATCTTGTTTGCGCACAACATTTCCTTTCCAAGTATTTAGGCCCATATTTAACTTATTAGCATCAGCACGCTTTACAATAAGTTCGGCCGCAGTTTGATTGGTGGTAGCATACAATAGTTTGTTTTGAGCTTCAGCAAAAAACATTTGAGTTGCTTTGTCGGTTGGATCATAGTCACTGCTTAAGCTAAAAAGATCCCTTACCTTTTGATAAAATCTTTTCTCACTAGCACGTATATCCCTTATACGCTCTAGTAGTTCATCAAAATAGTCTACACGACCGTCTGGGTTTTTAAGACGTTCGTCATCCATTACAAAACCTTTTATTATGAAATCGCTTAGATTACGAGTTGCCCATTGTCTAAATTGAATACCCCGTTTACTACGAACACGATAACCCACGGCAAGAATCATATCTAAAGCATAAAAAGTAATACTATATTCTTTCCCGTCTGAGGCAGTTGTCAAGTAATCCTTGACAACTGATTTTTCATTTAACTCACTGTCTTCAAGTATGTTTTTAATATGAAGACTTATGTTCTGTTTAGAGGTGTCAAAAAGTTCAGCCAGTTGTTGTTGATTCATCCAAACATTACCATCACGAGCAAAGAGTGCTACGGATGCTTTACCGTCTTGTGTGGTATAAATAATGATGTTATTCTGCTCTTCCATATTAATATCCCAATTCTTTTAAATGCTCTTTCATTTCTTTTCGAACTTCTACAAGTTCGGTCTCCAGTTGTTCTATTTGTTCTTGAACGGCTTCGATATCTACCGGTTCTTCCTCTTCAAAGGTGTCGACATAGCGAGGAATGTTGAGGTTATAATCATTCTCGACTATTTCGTTCGGTGTCACTACAGAACTAAATTTTTCTATAGTTTTAAAACCTTTGAACGCTTCAATAATTTCTTCAATGTCTTGAGGTCTAAGTTTGTTTTGACGTTTGCCATCTTCATAGTTTTTACTAGCATCAATAAAAACGATATTTTCGGTCGTTTTTGCTTTATTGAAAACTAGAATAGCAGCGGGAATTCCTGTTCCATAAAACAAATTGGTAGGCAAGCCTATGACAGCTTCAAGTAGATTTTCTTCAATAAGTTGACGACGAATTTTTTGTTCTGCGCTCCCGCGGAATAATACACCATGTGGTACGATCACACCTACTTTGCCACCTGGAGCTGTGGTTTCTATCATATGCTGAATAAAGGCATAATCACCCTTTGATTTGGGTGGAATACCTCTAAAAAAACGTTTAAAGCGGTCTGCTTCTGCATTTTCGTGTCCCCATTTATCTAAACTAAAAGGCGGATTAGCTACCACAATATCAAACTTCATCAAGGCATCGCCTTCAATCAATTTGGGATTATTGATGGTATCACACCATTCAATCTGAGCACCATCCATACTATGCAGAAAACAGTTCATCTTGCTTAAGGCCCAAGTGTCCCCATTGCTTTCCTGGCCATACAGTGCAAAATTATTAGTTGGCTTACCTTCATCGTCTTTGGTTTCTTCAGCCACTTTGATTAACAAAGAACCCGAACCACAAGTGGGGTCAAAGATGCGGTCACCCTCTTTTGGGGCGACCAGTTTAGCTAATAAACCAGAAACTTCTTTAGGGGTGAAAAATTCACCTCCTTTTTTACCAGCTCCAGAAGCAAATTTCTCCAAGAGGTACATGTAAGCTTCGCCCAAAATATCTTCCTTATCTTCCCAGAGTGAAGGCCTAAAATCAAGTTCAGGTTTCGCAAAATCATTGATTAAATTTTTTAAACGGCGGTTTCTATCTTTGGTTTGACCTAATTTGTCGGAGTTAAAACTGATGTTTCTAAACACGCCGTCTAGCTTTTCGATATTGCGCTCTTCAATTTGGGCGAAAATCTTATCGATTTTTTCACCTATATCGCTGTCACTACGATGTTCATAGATATAATCAAAGTTACACTTTGTAGGCAAGACAAAGCGTTCTCGTTTTAACTTACGCTGAATTAGTTCTTCATTGTCTCCGTATTGTTCCTTCAATAAATTGTAGTGATCTTTCCAGACATCACTCAGGTATTTAAGAAACATAAACACTAGAATATAATTTTTATATTCCGATGAATCAAAAGCACCTCTAAAGGTATCGCACGCATTCCAAAGTGCGTTATTAATTTGATTTTGGGAGGGTTTTATTTGGGTAGACATACTTAAAGTTGATTAAATAATTGGCTTGTGATTAATTTATCGTTGAGGTCATTGATTTTAATAGTTAACTGTTTTTCTATGACATGTAATTGAGCGACGTTGGCTATTTTATCTTGAATAGATAAAGATGGCAATTGTATAGGGATTTCTTCAATAGTCTTTCGGTTGATGTTGGTCACATAAGTTCCAGCTTCATTGGTCTTAAAATAGTTCTGTACCTCATGTTGATTGATATACCAAGATACAAATTTTGGATTAGCGATATTCTTATCTATTTTGATAACAAAAAGGGCTGAAGAGGCTATTGTAGGGATACGGTCTTTTTTTTCATATACTAGGGCGTAATTATTGGCTCCTTTTGCTATAAAAAGAACATCTCCATTGTCTAAATAGTACTTGGGTTTAATTTTAGAGGCTTCAAGCTGGAAGCAATCTTGACCGATTGAGGTATAGTCATCATTAAAATCTTTAAGTTGTATGATTCTAACACCACCATCAGGTTTGTTTGAGATCTTACCTCTAACAGAATACCCAGAAGAAAGTCCTTTATGGGTTAAAATGTGTTTCAAAAGAACAGAGTTACTTTTCATTTTAATGCATAATGTCTATGATACAAATATAGTCTATTTATTTGAATAATCATTTATTTTAATGCATAAATATTAGGATGTAATTATAATTAGATTATTTATTGTTGAAATAAGTATGTTGAAAACGAATGTTTACATTTAAAATAACCAAGGAAATCAGTTTAGTGAACTTTCGAGTTATGAGGTAATAATCACCTGATTTATCGAAATATTGCTAAAAAATGTTTTCTCTTTAATAACATCTAGAGCTTAATAGAAATGATTGTAATGTTACTTAAAGAAATTTAAATGTTTCGTTTTGTCTCCTTTTTTGATAATTCCTCTCGCTCTTTCTTATTCATTATATCTTCCAAATTAGTCATATCGCTACTGATTTTATTTTCCATCACTCGGGCATAAATTTGCGTGGTGGACAGTTTGGAATGTCCTAGAAGTTTGGATACCGTCTCTATAGGAACTCCATTAGATAAAGTCACGGTTGTTGCAAAGGTGTGCCTCGCAGAATGAAAAGTAATATGTTTTCTAATATTTGAGCCTTTCATAATTTCCTTGACGTACTTGTTTATCTTTTGATTGGAGATCACAGGGAACAAACGTTTATTTTCTAAGTCAAATCGCTTTTCCTGATATTTTTTCAAAATGTTATCGGCTTTTTGGAGTAGGGGAGCCTTTACAGATTCATTTGTTTTAGCACGTTTAGTAGATATCCAGTTTTTTCCATCCATTCCCTTTACGATATGATCCGTAGTGAGTTCTTTAAGATCTCCGTAACTAAGTCCAGTATAGCAGGCAAATAAAAACATATCTTTTACCCTTTCTAAAGATTCGCTTTTAAAATAGGTTTCCTCCAGCAGTTTCAATTCACGTTCCGATAAAAATTGTCGTTCGTTCTTTTCAAACCTCATTTTATAATTCTGAAATGGATTTTTTTCTAGCCATTCTAATTTGATAGCGAGATTAATCATTTTCTTTAAGCGTTCGAGATGCTTCATTGTCCCATTATTGGCACAGGTTTTCCTTTCCTTTTTAGCATTGTAGCTCCTCACGAACATCTCAAATTCGGTGATAAACTTATAGTTGATTTGTTTCAGGTAGATATCACTGGTTTTCTTTTTTTCCTTAAGGAACTCTTTTAAATATTTTGCGGTTGTGTGGTAATTCTTGAGGGTGCCCCACTTTAGAACACTTTTCATAGTTTCATTATGATACTCTATAATATCCGTGAGGGTCTTATGCTCTTGATCTAATCCTTGGTAGGAGGCCTTAACTTTATCAGCTGTGATTAAGTTGTCTTTATCTAGAATTTTCTTTTGAGTGTCTAGCAATTTGGAATAGACTTGGTCTAAGTAACTGTTGAGTAGTTTAATCCTTTGAGTATTTCCTCTAAGTCGGCCTTTGGAATTATCCCATTCATTCACTGAAGTTTTCCTTTTCAGGCTCATTTCGGCGATTTTCCCATTGACTGTAATTCGTGCGTAAATGGAAAGTTCTTTTTTGTTGCTGTTTAGTTTTCTGGTAAAGAAAAGCACGGAGAATGTTGTAAAATAAGGCATAGCAAGTGTCTTTAAGTTAAACAATAAGTGTTAAAGACGAAAGTAAAATCAATCTAATGATCCTTCTAAGATAGTAAAATGAGGTGTAAAAACTATTCACCGAATCATTCACTGGATAGGATGATATCAAAGCATATCAAATAATGCCATAAAAACAAAAAACACTGAAAATCAATAGATTAACAGTGTTTTTGTATCCGTATAAGTACGGTTCGTCGGGGTGGCAGGATTCGAACCTGCGACCTCCTGCTCCCAAAGCAGGACGGATATGGTTTTCTTATTCCTTCTTACTATCTGTTTATTCCCTATACATCACATTTAGAGGTATTTATAGTTTATTTGAAACTATCTGTTATTCATCATTTTCCTTTCCTATTCACAAATTATTCACAAATAATATTTTTTGAACTCTTCACTAAACTTTTAAAAAAAAGCTCCTACAACATAAAATAATAGATATGGAAAATACAGATTCGATTACACTTAGTTTAGAACTTAACAAAAATCATAAAAATAAGCGAGGACAACACAGCGTTCGACTTTTCGTTTTTAATTCAATTACAAAAGATAAATGCTATATTAAAACACCCTTCAAACTTTTAAAAGCCGACTTTGAAGGAGCGTGGCTTAAAAAAAATTCTAAGGCAAAGTTTCGAAATCTTAGAATGGAAATGCTAAAATTCCTAGATAGTGTAGATTCATGTATCTTAGAATTGGGCAGGTTTGATAAAGATGAATTTAAAAGTGTTTTCTATGGAAATGGCCCCCAAAAAAAAGACTTAAAATATTATTACGATAAGAAGATTACTGATTTTACTGAAAGTGGTGGACTTGGTACAGCTGACCAGTATCAGTGTTCCTATAAATTCATAAAGAAATACAACAATGATAAAGTCCCTGAGTTTAATCAAATTACTCCAAAATGGTTGATTAAATTTGACAAGCATTGCACCGATAAAGGTTTACTTACAACTAGCTCGATAGGCATGTATCTGAGGAGTTTAAAGTCTATTTTTAACCTAGCTATTCACGAAGGAGCCGTTTCAAATGATAAGTATCCATTTGGAAAATTCGGTTACATTATACCAAAAGGTGAAAATATTAAAAAGGCATTGACAAAAGAACAGGTTCAAAAATTATACGAGTCAAAATCTGCAACTCCATATCAAAAAATGTCGAAAGACTTTTGGTTTTTTTCTTACCTCAGCTATGGACTTAATCTTAAAGACATTCTCATGATTAAAAATAAGGATTTAGAAGAAGGGTTTTTTTATTTTGAGAGAAAGAAAACACTACATACTGTTAAAACTAGAACTCCCATAAAAGTATATCTCACAGATTTCACTAAAGAAGTTATAAGACAATACGGTGACCACAATCCAGATAAACCACAAGATTACGTTTTCGATATTCTGAACATAGATATGAATGATATGGAAAAACGCAAAAGGAAAAAAAATTTTAATAGAAAAATTAATCAGCATTTTTTAAAGTTTGCTAATTCAATAGGTATCCAAGAAAATGTTTCTTTTTCTTGGGCAAGACATTCTTTTGCTACAATTGCTATACTTTCAGGTGTAAGGTTTGAAGTAGTAAGTAAACGACTAACACACACTTCAGTGGAAACAACTATGCTATATTTTAAAGGATTTGAGGAGGAAACGTTTCAAGAGATAAATGACAAGATTTTAGATTTTTCGAAAAAAACTGATGCTAATGATTCAAGTAATTTAACAAAACATCTTTTATAGAAGATATTAAATGTGTAATTTTTTTTGAAAACTACTAAACTTTTTCATGAATGTCCATATAAGTATTAAATAGAATGACATGGAAAATATAAGTTTTGATGAGTTACCATCCAAAATTGGTGAAATATTGGAATATGTAAAAAGCTTAGAGGAAAAGATAGATAATCTTGAAATAAATGGAAAAAGTAAATTAAAGTACACGCTCAGTGAAGCAGCAGACTTTTTAAACTTGAAGCAAAAAACCCTTTATAATTTAATACACAACAATGAAATCGCATATTGTAAGCCTTCTAAAAAAATATATTTTTTACATGAAGACCTAATGGCTTATCTCAAAAATTCAAGGTGTCAGAGCAGATATTAAAATTAGAAATTATGTTGGGTTGTAGTTTTGTATTTCTAATAAAAAAAGTCGGTGCCTATTGCCCTTTCATAACGAATTTGATTACAAATTAGCCTAAATTACTTTAGGCTTTACCGCCTATAAAATATAATGCCTTTACAAAATCAGACCAGTATTTAAGTTGAAAATTTATTAACTTTAAAAACAGTCAAAAATAATTCACTAATGCCTGAAAATAGTAAACCACTAAAAAAGAGGATAGAATATCGTGGTAAGATTCTCCGTGTTTCTAGAACAGGAGGGGTTTCAGCTACTAAAACATTATCAAGAGATGGTTATGGAGCTACCATAAATACTAATCATGGTGTCAGGCTTCATAAAAAACTGTTTAGAGGAGCTAGAATGGGACTTCAACGCGGGAACTTTCAATTTATAGGTCGATATGAAAGTGGTCCTTTCAACTTTAATGTTTCAAAAAGTGGTGTGAGTACTTCCATAAAAAATAAAAGAGGCTCTTATAATCTATTTAAACCCAATTACTCGAGTTTTAAATTAGCAGGTGTACAGTTAAGAGGTAAAAATGCAGCTACGCTTCAATTAATCTTTTTAGCCTTAAGTCTTTTCGTGAATATTTTTAAATTTTTATGGCGTATTTCGATGGCTGTATTGTGGTTTATGTTCTTAGCTATAAAATGGCTTGTAGATTTTTTAATTGGATTTTACAGAGGGTACACCTCTAATAATCCCACGCCCTAAAATTTGTTTTATGTAGAAAAAGTAGAACCTACTTGACTACCCTCGAAGGCAGGGAAGGTGTAATTACCAGGGGAGATCCATATAAACACGGGATGGTATAATAGAGAAGTCTGCTGAGGTCATAGTACCTACAGGAAACGAGTTTTATAAAACTGGACAGGTCTCACAAGTAGGGGAGGACGGAACGTGATCCTTCCAGAAATTAGGATGGGAGCAATAGTTTTTGCTATTGGGTGACCGATTCCCTAGAAAACAGGTAGCCTGTTCAAAAAGTATGGAATCGTTTCAATTGGTGTAAAGAGCGATTGAAAAGATGGATTGCGAACCGCCGTATACGAGACCTGTATTTACGACTTAAGAGGTCGGTTACAAGGAAAATAATGACATCGTTATGAAATTTGATTTCTAAAAAAAACTTGATAGAGTGACAAAGCATATAGCGTGCCGTTAGACCAACATTTCGACAGGCTGTTAGATTTGTTGTTTATATTGAAGAATCGATAATTAGTAGAATATCTGAACAACCAAGAGCAGATTGGCGAACTAGTTTTACGGTTGAATTTATAGAGTCATACTAAGTAAAAGTCTTCTCTTCTTTGAGGTTCAAGTATCATTTAGAATGTTAAGCATCAAGGCTTATTAATAGCATTAATAATAAATCTTGTGGTCGTTTCAGATTAATTCTACATAACATCAAGTTTATGAAAATACAGTTATGGTTATTGACATTTCAAAGGATAAAATAGACTATTTCTCTATTAATGTTGAGAGTCATCAGGTGAGCAAAGTGATATTCGGCTGGTCATTAATGTTTAAAGAATAAAGGTTTCGCACTTATGAGTTGAACTCAACAATAAATTAAAGCTACTAGTTAAATCTATTCGAATTAAAGATACCTTCTAAATCAGATTCTTCATTTTTACTTTTAAACGACACAACTACTCTAAGAGAAGGCTACATTAATTATTATGAAGACGCTGAAATATTTTTAGACGACGATAAACAATCTAAACATTGGTTTGTTTAAATTTTATTCGTTTATGATGAAAATTTTACTTATCTCTGTAATCGATTTAACATCAAATATAATAATGTTAGAATAAAATAATTAATCCAAATTTTGTAACCAACCTATGATTAACTTTTTTATTAACTTACAATTTGCAATTTTATTTTTCACATCGTTACAAATTCATTCACAAAACCAGAAAAATCTGCGAGGCTTCAGTCTTGGTGAATCAATAGAGTCAGTTTTTAAAATAGGTTATACTCAAATTGGATATGAGGAGGTGGATAATACAAAGCTCTACCGTTTTAATTTGAAGGATGAAAATGCAATATCAGTAACATTAGATAACAATAAAGTAGTTTATATTGAATTAGATAACATGAATCCCGCTTCAAAGTCAACAGGGTTTTTAGATTTCAAGTTTAGTGATACTAAATTGATAGATATTACAGAAAGGTTTGACTCTAAAGGCTTTATTTATGAGAATCGTAACGCAGGTAAAATGAATGATAAATTTTATACAATTACCTGTTATAAAATCAAAAATACAGACGCAATTCTAGCTTTATTCTGCGTTACAAATTTAGATAATTTAAAAAACATAGAGGACCAAAATGAATTACAAACTAAATTAGAGCTATTTGCTGTAATTCTGGCTAAAGAAGAATATCTCGATAGTATTTGGGGAGAAAAGAAGAATTATCCAAAAGATGCAAACCATTTGATAGAAATATAGAAGAATATTCAAACACATTATAAGATTATAAAATGAAAGTTATTTTTTTAAAATACCCATTACTTATTTTTATTGGAATATTAGTTTTTTCATCCTGTAAAAGAGATAAAGAGAATGAAGATGTTGATCAGAAAATATTAGTTGATGGAGCTGACAAAACAGATAGTATTAAACTAAATAAGGGTATTGTAAAGATATATTTTGAAAACACCCTTAGTATGGATGGATATATCAATGGGAATACAAGCTTTAAAGATGTATTTCGGGAATTGCTTGTTGCTGTCGATAATGAGAATAAGATAGACCTTGAAACTGAATTTTACTTGATTAATAATGAGCTGACACCAACTAATTTTGGAGTAGAAAACACTAAAATATCTGAAGAATTGACCCCGCAATCTACCGCTGGTAAAGGAAATAAGAATAGCAGTAACTTTGAAGAGATCTTAAATACTATATTACAGAAACAAGATGAAAATGTCATTTCTATTATAATGGCAGATTTTATTTACTCACCAAAAGGAGAATCAAATACAATTTCTGCTCTAAATAAGTTAAGGACTTATACAAAAGATGCATTTTTGAAGGCTACTGAACAAAATAAAACTCTTGAAACTAAAATTTTCAGTTTTAAGAGTGATTTTAAAGGAGTGTATTACGATATTAATGACAAGAGTATTCAAGGAATAAACAATAGACCTTATTATTATTTTATTATTGCTCCAACTGGTCTAATGACAGTTTTTACAAATGAAATTGCTCCCCAATTAAAAAAGACAAAGGATTATAGGAATGAAGCTTTCTTCACTACTTCCGATTATAATCCCATTTCGACTGAAATACTTTCATCAACAGCTAATAAAGGAAGGTTGAGAGTGAGGGATGGGAATTTAGAAGTTGTAAGTTATCCAGGAGAGGAAAATCTCAAGTTTATTGGTCTAATTGATTTTTCTGAAATTCCTGTTGATGACAAATACTTAATGGATAAAGGCAATTATAGTCTCTCAAACCCCGAGTTTTCAATCAAAGAAGTTGGATCGAAAAAGGGAAAAAATATTCATTTTGAAGGTCAGCCTATTAAAAAAATTAACACAAATGATTTAGTCTCAATCATAAATAAAAAATTCACTCACGCAATATATTTTGAAGCTGAAGGAATAGTATCTGAGAACTTGAAGTTTGCACTAAGAAAAAAAATGCCTTCTTGGGTTCAAAACTCTCATAGTGATGATGATAGGCAAATTTATAACGACAGCCTAGAACAATCTAAGACTTTCGGTTTAAGGTATCTTATAGAAGGTGTTTCGGGGGCATACCTCCAAATTGGAAATGATGAATATTTTAATGTAACCATCCCAATTAAATAACTAATTAAATATATTTTATTTTGAAAGACTTAATTGCAAATTTTTATGAACTTTGGGGAGGGGGGTATCTAGGGGGTTTCTCTGATCAAATGTTTAATAATGACCTTTATTTTCCTGTGGCTTTATACTCAATTATAGTTGCTTTGGCTATAACAATTATATATTATTATATCCTTGATCGTCCGAACACAGCCAATATGAAAGTATGGATGTTAGCTTTACTTATAGGTGCAATAATCAATGCTGTCGTTGCTTTCGTCTCTGCGAATAATGACCTTGTAGAAATTTTCGCATCTATTGGTGAAGAAGTGCCAAATTCCTTTTCCTATGATATGTTGATGTTTGCCTTTATAAACGCAATTTGGACATTAATATTAATGTTTGTCCTTTCGATTATTCTCAAATGGAAAAGCCCTAATTCATCATACATACCATTTTAAAATCAACTCTATGTCTAAATTATATGTTTTCGGAATTGGTGGTACTGGAGCCAGAGTATTAAAATCCTTAAGTTTTTTATTAGCAACTGGCGTTAAATGCAATAGTACATCTGTAGTTCCCATTTTAATTGATCCAGATGCAGCCAATAGTGACGTCAATCAAACGGTGGATATTCTTAAGCTTTACGAAAGTATTAGAAGTAAGCTGACTTTTAATAGAGAAACATCTAATCAATTTTTTAAAACAGACATCTCACCTCTAAACCCTGATTTTAGAATCAATATCCAAGATTCAAAAAAAAAGTTCAAAGAATTTATAGATTATCAAAGCCTAGATAAAAAAAATAAATCCTTAGTTTCTTTACTTTTTAGTGAAAAGAATCTCAACGCAGATTTAGAAGAAGGTTTTAAGGGTAATCCAAACATGGGAAGTGTAGTGCTTAATCAATTCACTACTTCCAAAGATTTTGAAGTTTTTGCTAGTAGCTTCGCTCAGGGAGATAGAATATTTATAATATCTTCAATTTTCGGAGGTACTGGTGCAGCAGGTTTCCCTCTTTTATTAAAAAATATAAGATCAGCAAGTCCAACTTTAAATAACCACTCCCATTTACAGACAGCACCTATAGGAGCCGTTTCAGTATTGCCTTATTTTGGTGTAAAAAAAGATGATGAGAGCGATATTGAAAAATCAACTTTCATATCCAAAACAAAAGCTGCATTAAGATATTATGAACATGGGGTCAACGATTCAGTGAATAGCATGTATTATCTAGGCGATAAGCTAGTAAAAGATTATGATAATCACGAAGGAGGTGTAGAGCAAAAAAATGATGGCCATTTTGTTGAATTAGCTGCAGCTCTAGCAGTTCTAGATTTTGCAAACGAAACGGATTTATCAACCAACAAAATAAAAGAATTTGGAATTGAAAATGAATCTCAAAATTTAACTTTTAACGATTTAGGTGATAAAACTAAATCAGATATATTAAAACCTTTAAGTAAATACTATTTTTTCCGGAGCTATTTGGAAAATGCGTTAGTAGAAAATTTAAATTCTGATTTTGCAATAAGACTAGATATAAAGGAGCAATTCCTAAACGAAGATTTTTACCAAAAATTAAAAAAACTTAATAAACATTTATGGGATTGGCTAAATCAAATGAGTACTAATCAAAGAGGGTTTGCCCCTTTTACATTAAACCCTGAAAACGATTTGTTTGATAATATTAAAGGTCTAAAGCCTCACAAATCTATTTTTGGCATCAATGGTTTAAAGAATTACGAAAGAATTACAGCTGGATTAAATAAAACAGCTAAAAAAATGAATACTTCAGAAAGTACTGAAGATAGATTTATGGAAGTATTTTTTGATACAACAGAAAAATTAATGGCAGCTAAATATAAATTATAATTATGGCATATAATTTTAGATTTCATAACGGAAAAGATATAAAAGGTTGGGAGGATTCCAACCCACTTAACGAAGTTGCTATTAAGGCTATAGAAGATCCAAATGGAGCACACTCTAGCAGAGAAATAACATCAATACCAAGTCCTTACGCACGAATTGATCTTGTAAAAACCGCTTTTAAAGAAGTTTCAAATATTGGTCCCGATGGAGATACGATATACCATAAGATGGTTTCTGATGCACTTGACATAGGTCAAATATTTTTTGAAGCTGATAAATATTCAGATAAGATTGAAATAATAAGTTGGGACAGAAAAGCAGATCTTAATAATCTGATTAACTCCTCAAATCCTAAACATAAGATGCTTGGTGAGAGTCTCCGCTTGTATTTGGAACAAGATCAAGCAACTTATAATTTTGATACACTAAACAAACTTTATCTTATCAATTATACTGAGGGTGATAATCCAATTGATATAATTGGTGGGACATCTCCATCAACACTATTTTTTACTTCAGCTAACAAATACGAACTAAAAGATTTCCAAATAGGCAACGATATATTACTCGATGATAAATATATGCCACTGTATAAAAGGGATCCTGAATACATAAAATATCTATTTTCTTTACGTGAAAATATTCCTGGAATATCCTCTAAAATGATGGAGCTTAATGAATATTTTGATTTGACTTATAGATTTTTGAGTACTGATCTTAAAAGTCAATTAAAAAACTTAAGTGATCATTATAAAAATCTACCCGTGCTTAACGTCGATGGTGGAGGAGAAATAGTAGAGGTACTAGGAATAAATCTTAAAAAGGCTAAAGATAAACAAGATTTAATTAAGAATAGTGACTTTATAATTAGACCTAATAGAGAATACGAAGAGGTATACCCACCACTTGTTTTGCCAAATGAAATTTTTAATGCAGGATTAAATTATGTTAGTGCTCCTTGGGACACGAATGCCAAAGCACCACATTTTGACCCTCAAAAATTAGATCAAAGAACTCTTCCTCTTGATGGTAATAAATATCCATATTTAACAATAAGTGATTTTTTGGAACCAGTAATAATAAGGACAGAATTCCCTGTAGATAAAAATTATTTCTTCAATGCAGGCTATGAATCTTATGAAGATGAGCAAAAAGGATTATTATTACCTATAAAACCTCTTTATTTTAAATATTTTTCAGTGGATAGTTTAGAGCAAACAATAAATGGTGAAAAGAGATTTGAATTGAAGCCGCTTTCTGGAGGATACGTCGAAGCTATCCTTCGCATACCAATTCAAAAAGGTAATCATATCACTTTTAGGAGAACCTATACTAATCCTGTTAACCAAGCTAATAAACCTGAATATAATGAAGAAACAAATAAGGGAACTATTGTCGAAAACAGAATTAATATTGGTATAACTCCTTTTTATAAATTTCCTGAAGGCATTCATCAAGAATATAATGTAGCACTTTATGAAGGTGATTTTATATTTGAAAATAACAGGTATGAATTAAATTATTTTGATGCTAAAAACAAGATAGTACCGATTGAAAATGTTCATAAAGTTCAAAGACGATTTAAAGAGGAAGAAACCTACAATATGTTTGGGGAAATTGTTGAAAGTAACTTTGATTATATCCAGTTAAAACATGAGTTTGCATCAGGAATTATTATTCCAAAGTTTTTTAAACGAATCGGAGGTACCTCTAATTTTGACTTCTCTATAGATTTTGGTACTACAAATACTCATATTGAGTATGCAATAGACAAAGGGATTCCTCAGCCTTTGCAAATAGAAAAAAATGAAAAATATCACATAGGAAGCCTAATCGCTTTTAAAGATTTTAAGGAAAGTTATTTATTAGCTCTCAGGAATGATTTATTTCCAGAAGAAATCCATTCCAAAAGCAGCTATCAGTTCCCTCAGCGAACAGCTGTTAATTTCCACAAGAAAACAAACTTCAGTCAACCTTTACTCACTCTTGGTAATATCAGTATTCCTTTTAAATATGAAAAAGAATCATTTGCATTGTACTCTAAGGTTCGTACCAATTTAAAATGGAACACTAACACAGAAGAGAATCAAAAAATTTTAATTAGTTTTTTTGAAGAGCTCATTAAGATTATTCGTAACAAAATTTTATTAAATGGGGGCGATTTAGAGAATACCCAAATTACTTGGTCATATCCAGCTAGTATGCTGAAATACCAGTTAAATCATATGGAAAATGATTGGCATAATTTAATCCATACTTACCTAGGTAAAAATGTAAATATTAGAAAGGTTTGCGAAAGTCTAACTCCATATTATTATTACTATAAATTTGAAGGAATTCCAGCTATGGAAAAACCTCTAGTCTCAATAGATATTGGGGGAGGAACTTCTGATGTTGCTGTTTATAAAGAGGAAGCTCCAATTCTTTTTAGTTCATACAAATTTGCAGGTGATGCTATCTTCGGTGATAATTTTAACCGAAATATGAATATTAATGGGTTTGTTAAAAAATACTACACTAAAGTTATTCAAAAACTGGATGAGAATGGACAGCTAATTCTTGTGGAAGCAATAAAAAAAATTAAGGATAGTGATTCTTCACATGATGTCATTAGTGCTTTTTTTAGTCTTAATGAAAATAAATCATTGAACGATAATAGTGTTGATATTGATTTTCTAAAACTACTAAAAACAGATAAAAAATTTAAAGTTATTTTCCTTCTGTTTTATACAAGTCAAATTTATCATATAGCACATTTACTTAAAGCTAAAAACATCCCTATCCCAGGAGTTATAAGCTTCTCTGGTACAGCCTCGAAATTATTAACCATTATAGACTCGAGCATAAATCACGATAATCTCAAACACTTAGCTATAGAAGCTTTTAAGTATGTTTTCAATATTGATGAAGGTCTTGAAATTGACATTAGGCTACCCTCTAATCCAAAAGAAATTTCAAGTAAAGGAGGATTGTCAATGGCTGAAAATCAAGATATAGACTTAGATGATATTAAAGAAACTTTAATATCTAACTCGAATCTTCAAGCAGAAGCAAAAAATAAAATCAGCTATCAAAAGGTTAAGGATTTTGAAGATAGTGCAATGGAAAGTTTTGATGATTTTTTAAAGTTTTTCTTTGGTTTGAACAAGTCCTATTCTTACAGAGATAATTTTGGAATTGAAAAGGCTTCTTTAGATTTTACAGAAGCATTTTTATATAAAAATAAGCGGAATGCATTAAAAACTGGTATCAAAAATAAGCTGAATGAAATAAGTAACGAAAGCGATGAAGAGATCAACGAAACCCTCTTTTTCTATCCTTTAGTAGGAACTTTAGGAGAATTGGCTTACGAATTTGAAAAAAATAAAGTCAATTAGTATGAAATTTATAAAAGCTATATTTTTGTTTTTGCTGTTGTTATCTATTTTTTCTTGTAATAGAAATCCAGCTAATTTTGAAAAAAATGAAACCCAAAAATCTTTTGACACTGAATCTAAATCAAGAATTGAAACTCAAGAAATAACAAAAGATTCTGTACTCGCATCGAAGAAAAAAGACTCAACTATAGTTAAAGGAGGACAAAATCAAAGCGATCACAAAAAAAATATCTCTCAAAGCTCTGACACTAATTTTAATACTAAGGATAGTTATAAACCCCCTTTTTGGAATTGGTGGATGATTGTTGCAATATCTCTTTTCTTACTGAACATAGTTTTAATATGGGAAGCATTTAGAGTACATAGGGCTAATGATAAATTAAGTGCTCGTAAGTCTCACTACAAGAAAAAAAGTGAGGGATTAAATAATAAATTAGAAAATATTAAGAGGGAAAACAATAGTTCAATTCAAGAATCAAAGAACAAACAAAAGGACAATCCTATAAATGATAATGATAGCAATCCAAATACCAATCAACTAAAAAATAATGATGAAAAATCTCCAGAAATTTCATTATCACTTGAAAATTTAAATTTTATCAATAAGCCAGCTGAAAAACCAATCACACTTTACGCTGAAAAAGCTGATGAGCATGGAGTTTTTTCCCAGGTCTCAGAACAAAAAAATGAGCATAAAAGCATCTTTAAATTTTATCTACATGACAAAAATGATGATACTGCTCATTTTGAAATTATTGATTCCAATTTCATTTTAAAAATGGTTGCTAACTCTCCTGATATTTATCTATACACAGTATGTAAACCAGAAAATAATAATCAAAATTTTACAGGAGAAATTATTACAACACAAAGGGGGATTGCTCATAAGGTAGAAGGTTGTTGGAAATTACAAGATGAAAATAAGGCAATAATAAAATTTCAATAATGGAAGAATCTCACGATATTATTCTGATTATAATAATTGGTGCTATAATCTTACTTCAGTTCTATGTGTTCTTTGGTAATTACCGAAAAATTCAGGACTACAAGAAAACAATAAAAAAAACTAAAAATTTTGAAATTGTAGAGGTTTCTGTACCTGAAGAGTGGATAAAAGATATAGAAGTAGATGATATTTTAAAAGATACAGAAGCATTCCAAAAAATTTCATCAGATTTTTCATCTCATATAAAGCCTTCTAAAAGTTCTGGAACTCGTGTGTTAAAAGATGAAATTGATTTAGCTGATGAAGAGGTAGATTCAAATGATAGCCTTTTTGAAGATGATGATTTTGAAGACTACTCTGATGACGATAAAAATTAAATACTGAAATTGATGTCCGATAAAATAAATATTTCACTAATAGATTATAAAGGTCCAAAAAACAATACTTTAAAAAATATATTAAATTCAGTAAATGGATATCTTTTAAGAAATAAGGGTGCAGTAAGCGATTTCAATTTAGTGAAAGACATTGTTGATAGAAATATTGATAAGGTTGATGATGAAATAAGTAATAATCTTGCTACTCCACTTTACCTTGGATTAATGGGAACAATGCTTGGGATTGTAGGTGGATTATTTTTTATGCCAGAAATATCTGGGGATGCAGCTAGTAAAGTTGCTGAAACTTTAGGAGAAGGAAATAATAATAATAATGAAGCTCTGGGAGGAATAGATGCTTTATTGAATGGAGTGAAAATAGCCATGTTTGCAAGTGTTTCAGGCTTAGCTTTAACTATATTAAGTAATTATTTTTTCTTTAAAGCAAGAAAAAAAGTGGAACAGCAAAAACACGATTTTTTTACTTTTATTCAAACACGCTTGCTTCCAATTTTATCAAAAAACACGACTTCAAGCATATATTCACTTCAGACAAATCTTCTAAAATTCAATAGTGATTTCAAAACTAACATGAATGCTTTTAGTAGTACTGTAAATGAGGTGAGAGAAACGTTTGATAGTCAGTTAGAGGTAGTCAAAGAGCTTAAGAGAATTGACGTAGCAAACATCGCCAAATATAATATAGATGTGATGCAGCAGCTACAGAATTCATTTAAAAAGCTTCAGGATTTAGCTACTTATTTGGATAAAATGAATGGATTTATAGGAAATACTAGAGAGTTAAATCTTGCAGTAAACCAACAATTACAAAAAGTTGGTGAGCTTTCTTCAATTATTGAACGTTTTGACACAAATGCGGGGACCATATCAGATAATTCTACCTACTTAAAGAGCCATTTTAAAAACATTGATAATAGGGAGCAAGCAATAAATGATCGTATTGCAGATTTTGATAGCAATACTGGAAAAATGATCGATAATCTCGAAACCTCATTTAGTAAACGTTTAAAAGAGTTCAACGACAAGGATGTCGATATTAGTTCAGGTTTTGAAAAACTTTTTGAGGACCTGAGAAATAAAACGCGTGAAGTTTTTGATGATGAAAGCAGTAATATAAAAGCTATTAAGGAGGATGTAAATAACCTTAAAGGAATATCCTCTGAACTAATGGGCTTAAATCAAAAGGTTTCAAAACAAGACAGTACCATACGGGAATTACTTGATATCCTAAAGAATAAACCTTTCCAAATGAAACAACCCAAGATAATTACCATTGGTAGCATTGTTTTAGTATCAATTGTTACAATAACATGTGGTGGGATTCTTTATAAACTCTTTTTTAACTAATGGCTGGAAGTAAAAAAAAGAACGATTTCTTTTGGGTCAGTTTTTCAGACCTCATGACTACTATGTTTTTTGTCATGTTGGTTCTTTTTGTATTAACTGTAGGATACCTTAAATTAGAACAGGCAAAAACTGTAGCAAAGGTTGAAGAGTTACAAAAAATTGTACAACTAGAAGAGCAATTCAAGCCGCTCCAAAAGGGAGGAGATTTCCATTATTTAGAAAAATGTAAAAAATTTATTGCAAAAGATTTAATGGGGGAAGAAATTTTTGAACCTGATAAAACTAATATTCTTCCCGAATTTAGAAGTATGACAATCAATGTTGGTAAAAAACTAGAAGAATTCTTGTCAAAGCTTGAAAAAGAAAATCCAGATTTCTCATACTTATTAGTAATAGAGGGGAATATGGCAAACACTTACGACAAGAGGTTTAATAAGAATTCAGAATATGGATTCAAGACAAGTTATGAAAGAGCTTTGGCTGTGTATAATCTTTGGTTGGAAAATAATATAAGCTTTAGAAAGTCAAACATTGAAGTACTAATTTCTGGAAGCGGATTCAATGGGCTTTGCCGTGAACCAATAGAAAAAAATAACAAGCGTTTTTCAATTCAAATTATACCAAAAGTAAGTAATAAAATATGAGAGTTCTGCTAATTTTATTTTCAATCATAATACTTCTTAATGTAGGATGTAAGAGACCTGACAGGACTTTACAAAACAGACCTGAAATAGAAGAGGGGAGTTCTACAGATAAAGATAGAAAAGCTAGAAACACCACGAGGAATGAAGAATTGGATTCTAAAAACAATAGAAACTCAGTAATTAATGATTCATCTGATAAACCTTTAAAAGGATTATCAGATCTTTTTCAAGAGTTGCAATCTGAAGTTTTTATGATTTATGCAATCAATGAGCTTGAAGAAGTATCACAAGGTAGTGGGTTTTTTATCGCAACAGACATTGCTGTAACTAATTATCATGTTTTAGAAGGAAGCAAAGAAGCAATAATTACAATTGCGGGCAACACATTTAAAATTCTAGATATTTTAGCTATTAGTGATACAGAGCAAAAAGATTATGTAATATTTAGAACGAATTATAAGACTAAAGATCCTCTTAAAATTGCTAAAATTAAGCCTTTGATTGGTGAAAATATTTTTGCAATCGGAAGTCCAAAAGGTTTGACTAACTCATTGACTAAAGGTACGATTTCAGGTTTTAGGGATAATCATAGAATTCAGATTGATGCAACAATCGATCATGGCAGTTCTGGTGGACCACTTTTTAATGAAAGGGGAGAGGTGATTGGTATAACAACTTCTGGATTGGGAACTGGTTCTGAATTAAATTTCGCGGTTAATATACAGGCACTGCCTTATAAAAAGTATGTAAATAATTAATAAACTAAAACCCTGAACATAAACTATTCACTAGGATATCATTACTAAATATTTTTGATTAATTATAGAATTATGTCATGTTAGCTTATAATAAAACTAAATAATGACGAATATTATTGAATCATCACTTAAGATAAGTTTAATCATTTTATTATTTTTATGTTTATTAAATATGCCTTATGGGTATTATCAACTGGTTAGATTTGTGGCATTTATTGTATTTAGTATTTTGTCATATAAAGCGCACAAAAAGAATAGAAATGTAGAAATGGTTATTTATGGTGGTTTAGCCTTACTTTTTCAGCCGTTTTTTAAAATCTACCTTGGAAGAGAAATGTGGAACATGGTAGATGTGATTGTGGGAGTTGGACTAATTATAAGCTTGTTTACCATCAGAACAAAAAGCAAAATGTAGCTTATAACTTTCATTAAATACAAGGCTAAACTAAAAATACAAGCAAAAGTTGATATAATTTAATATTTAAACAATTGGGGGAAACTATAAAAGCAAACTGCGAAAATTGTGATTTTACCAAAAAATTTGATTTTGGCGGCGGCATGATGAACTTTACAATTTACAGTCCTGTTCCTGCTATCGAAATTAAAACAGGAAAGTTTAAAAATCCAAATTATAAAAAGGTAGAAGACCATTCAAAATATTACTTCTATTCAGATGATAAACTTAAGGGAGATAATCAAAAAGATCATGGATTTCAAAATTTCGATTTAGAGCTAAACTCCAAAGGAAATTATTGTCCTAGTTGCAAAACCTTTCAATTAGAGTTTATTTCTATTGGACTTTTTGATTGATTAGAATCGGTGAAGTTAAAAAACATTAAACCACCTCTGGGACATTTACTTCAACAAAGACATATGAAGCGAGAAGAGCAGACGCAATTTATTTGCTTATTATATAGGTATATGACAATAGGTAGCTTTTAAAAGTTAAATACTTGAAATTACAGTGGATTTAGATATAAAAGTAGAAAAATATAATGCTTAAATATTCAATAAATGAGGAATCTATTAAAAAGAAAAAACCACTTATCTAAAGAAGAGAAACAAGAAATATTTGATTCATTTTGCATTAATCTTTGCAAAGAAACACATGAAAGATTAATTGAGTTATACAACTTAGAAGTGGAAGCATTTGAAGTTAATAGTCTTCTTAATATTTATTTAGCTGCTTTAGCTGCAGTTATTGAGTTGAGAAAATTAGATAAAAAGGAACTTCTTAAAAATAGAAAATTACTATTTCAATATGTTGTCCTTATAAAGGGAGATAACTTATGTTTCATAGATGATTTAACTTTAAGTGAAGTAGAGGCTTTAGTTTACAGATATGTATTTGGCGAAATAAACGATACTAAAGACAAAACCCCATCGGTAGTTCATTATGATAAAGAATGGATAATCTTCAAAGAGCATAAGTCATTTGGAATAGTTAAAACCAAAACTAATTTTTTAATACGTTCGATTATAAAAGGGAACGTTTTAGGGGATTTTCATTTTAAAAGATAAATTTATCTTCAACGACATCTCTATAGGTATGTATAAAAGTACACTTGGAATAATTAAATGGGAAAACAAATTTGAAAAGTCAATATGAATTATAGGTTTATGAAAAAGACACTTATTTTCCTTTTTTTGATCTGTAGCCCTTATGTGCTGATGATCATTGTTAATGAAACCATTCGTTCAACAACGAATAGCCAAGCTGGAGTAATTCATGGTTATAAAACTATGAATATATCAAAACCAGTAAAAGACAAGTGTACGTGGGCGTGTCACAACAATACAACTTACTGTAAGAATAATCATGTAAAAACATTAAAGCCCTATTTTGAATTTACCGATCCTACGTATTTTGGAATAATCAACTTATTACATAGTACTGGTAATTATGGTGTGGCCAATATTGTCTTTTTGGTACTTCTTATTCCACTTTTAATTTGGTATTTCATCTTGAAGGCTATTGATTTAAATATAAGAACCAAAAGATTAAAAAATAAGAAATGAAGTTCTCAGAGGGAATGAATCAACTAGTAGAATCAGGCATATATGTCTATATCTACTGCACAGATTTCATAATTAATTTGGCCAACTTATTAAATTTGTCTTATTATGAAGTGAATTTTATCATTTTTTGTGTGCTATATCCATTAGCACTTATAAACTCATTTTTAATCTATGTTAGAATAGTTGTAAGGTTTCGAAAGAAAAAAAAGCGGATAATTTAATTCATATCAAACAAAGTAAAAGGAACATTCGCAGTAGTCGCTTATTGACGTTGTAGTTTCTTTAAGTTCGTATTCACTTATATCAGAGTTAGTGAAGGCATAACTCGCAGATAGAGCAACTACAGAGCCAGGATTCTAAATACATTTTTCATTTTATCAAAAATTAATTTTATCCCTACTTTTGTTTAAAGTCACTTTTCAGCATGTTCCGACTACTAAGGAGGGGTTCGTCTTATTTTGGGTAACGTTTTTGTATAATATTGGTTCCGTGTTTTAAGCAATTGTTTCTTTAAAGCCTTATTTACTGTTTTAAGCTTTGTTGACAGTATAATCAGAGCTGTGTGAATCGAGGGGCTCACGTATGGTTTTGTGAGAGGTTAAGGGGTGGAATTCTCCTTTTCTACTCGACTGTAAGCTGGGCTTTATTTGTATATTTTTTTACAGTACTCAACTTGTCCGATATATTTAGTTTCAATATGTTTTACTATTGTTTCACATATTTCAGTATAATCTTCATCAGTAATTGGTGCCTGTTCAGTTCTCCAACCTCCGTGAGATAAGTCATTAATTAATGTATATGATTTTGTGTCATCAGGAATATTTTCTTTAATATATTCAGCAATACTTTCTCCTGTAATATCAATCTTTTCAAATTTTGTTAATGTCTCAACGATATGCCTGATAGAGTTTGCTGTTGTATGAGTAGGAATTCCATTTCTTCTACAGATTTCATAAATATCCATTAAATGATTTATGTAAGGAACCGTTAAATTATTATTGAAGTCTATGAGTTGTCCTTTTTTGAGAAGTAATTTTATATCAATAATATTGTTTGAAGACAATACACGCATAAAATCATTATTGTGCGTTAGTATAAGTAATCTCTCACGTTTTAACTTGTCTATGATTTTCCCTATATCTCTTATTACTCCGCACAAAGTATAAACGTGTGAAAAGTCCATACTTGAAATTGGGTCATCAATTACGAAGAAGAGTTTTTGATAATCGTCTTCGCTTTCAACTTTTAAATGCGTGTCTCCAATAAAATACGCAAATGCTACAATATTTTTCTCTCCTTCACTTAAGATATTTTTGGCTTGGTCTTTTTCTAGAGTGTTTTTATCGAAAATTAGTCTGAAATTTTCCTTGTCTAAGGAATACTTTTCAGCAAAAAAGTAGTTGAGGACTGTTTTTATAGTAGAAGCTACTTTTTCTTTTTTACTTACTTTCTGTTGCTCTCTTTTCTTCTCCAATTCTATCTTTTTTCTTATTAATAGCTTGAATTTCTTCGTTGTTTGAAGATAAAACTCCATTAAAGATTGTTTCAGATTTTTCTAAATTCTGCAGTTGTTCTTCAGATAAATCAATAGATTTATTTATGTTTATAATTTTACCTTTAACATTTTCTATAATAACCTCAATTTGCTTTTTTAAAATCTGAATATCTAAATAGCTCAATTCTATCTCTTCACTCGAAGGAATGTATTTAGTCTTGTATTTATTAAATTCATTTATTCTTTTAGTATTTTGAATTTCAATGCTTTCAAGTGTTGAAATATAATTTTGAAGACGGGTTTCATATTCCTTAAATAGCTTTATAGTATTAGCTTCAATATCATTAAGATAAGTTGTGTAGTTATCTATTAAGTCAAGAGCATCTTTTTCTAGAGTCTGTTCACAGAAAGGACAATTACTTTTTTCGGTATCGAGTAAACCAATACCCGATTCAACAAAAATCTGTTTGCTTTTGATTTTATCCTTAAACTCTTTTGCTAACTCACTTAAACTATATTCTTTAAAACAATTTTCTTTTATTTCTTTCAGTAATTTTAAATCTAAACTTAGTACTTCAATTTGTTTGATATCATCTAAATTTTCAGGGACAGATTTAATTTTATTGTAATCTTGAATTAATTCGTCAAATGTTTTTGAGCTCTCGTATTTGTCTTTTTGTATTCCGTTAAATATGTTTTGATAATCGAGTATTTTAAAATCCCCTAATCTTTTAATATTTTGAATGTTACTAACATTTTCTTCTACATATTTTTTAACCTCAATTTTTATTTGTTCGTTTAATTCAGAACCTTCCTTTTCAATTTTGGATAATTTTTCTTCATCTTCTTTTAGGTCAATATTTATTTTCCCAAGAATAAAACCTTCAATTTCACTATCTTTTTCATAGCTCAATGCACTTATGTTTTCCTCAACATAATCTTGATTAAATGTATGATAAGTGTATTTAGTTTTGGGAATGTTTGGAATAACTCCTTTTTCTAAATTAATTTTGAAGTCTTCTTGAGTTATTCCGCCTTTGTCAATTATTGAGAATGAAAAATTGCTATTTGATTTGCCAAAAGTAATTAATTTGTCTGTTGGGCTAATTTCGTTTTCAAGCTGTAGTTCTTTATTATTTTCAGTGAGACGAAAGAGTCGGCTAATGAATGTTTTCCCACTTCCATTATTTGCAAAAACACCTACTTTTAAAGAGTTTGAAGATATTAATCTTGTCAAATTCTCAATAGGTGCAATATTCTGACATTGAATACTTGTCTTTATTTTTTCTCCTGCCATTTTTTTATTAAGGATTTTTTTTGCCTTACTTACAAAGTTTTTATGTGTGATTAGGAACTCAATTTAGTAAATAAAAACTGGATAGAAAATCTGCGAGAACTAAGCAATTAATTATACACGGTGTGTGTGCCCCGCATGGGCCTCTTTTTAACTATAGTAATGTAGTTAATTAATCTAGAGGGTGCAAATCCCTTATGGGCAGGGGTCACCCCTCGAACCATTAGTAAGCTGCAAGGTTGCCAGCCGTGAGGTTGGGACTGAAGATTATTTGTGATTGATTAATGACCAAATACCTCTACAAAACTCGGTTCTGACGAACAGAAACGGTACACGAGGCATAATTGCACGGGTCACAGTTCTGTTGAGCATTCTAAGATAAAACCAAGCTTTTAGGCATTTAATTTTATAAATGTTTCATCTCTGTTGACGACGGCGAATATTCTAAGCACTATTTTATTGGCAACTGCATTCAATACTGACAGCTTGTGCTTTCCTTCATCTAGCTTTCTGTTATAATAATTTCTAAGTTGTGGATCGTGCTGTATTGCACTAGTAGCGGCTTTAAAAAGTATACTTTTTAAAGCCGCATTTTTCAGGTAGTGAGTTCTGGTTCTTCCCTTAATACTGCTTCCCGACTGGTATGGAAATGGTGCCAGTCCGCAATGGCAGCTGAACTTTCTAGCATTGATAAATCTTGTAAAATTATCCGTTTCGCTAATACATTTGATAGCGGTTAATGGACCTACTCCTATTACTTGGGTTATTTTTCTATAGCTTTTCTTAAGTTGTTCGCAAGAGTCTATTACTGCCTGCATCTGCTCTGCTAAGCTGTTTATAAGTTTTTTAACTGACTTGAGTTGTGCCTTTTGTTCCTTTATCATTCTTTTAATATCCAGCGTTTTGGACAGAATAACATTGGCCTTTATACTATTTTGTAATTGTACAGATATCTTGACGATCTGATGTTTGGTACTTACCATCGCCTTGAGCTTTCTTAGGTTTTCGCAGGGTAGTTCAAAAGCTTTATGGGCATGGGAGTTCTTGATTGCATAATTAGCTATGCGATATGCATCGATGGCGTCGGTCTTTCCTCTATGGACACCAAGCGACCTTTTGAGTTCAAGTGGATTGAGTAAATAATAAAAAGCTTTTTTCTCACTGAGCACCCATGATAGCATAGCTCCATACTGTCCCGTGTGCTCCATAGCAAAGCTAGTCTGTTGAAGATCTATTTTGTTTAGGAACTGTAGTAGTTCCTTACGATCGTTGACCACCTCTCCTCGTTGAATGACCTGATGACTCTCTGAATTGATAAGACAATAGTCTATTTTATCCTTTGAAATATCAATATCCATAACTGTATTTTTCATAAATTTGATGTTATTTAGAATTGTTCTGAAACGACCACAAGGTTTGGTATTAACGCCATTAATAAGCCTTGGTGTTTAACATTCTAAATGATACTTGAGCCTTAGAGAAGAGAGGACTATTGCTCAGTATGACTCTATAAAGTCACCCGTCAAACTAGTTCGCCAATCTCCTCTTAGTTGTTCAGATATTATACTAATTATCGATTCTTCAATATAAACAAATCTAAGAGCTTGTCGAAGTGCGGGCCTATCAGCACGCCATATGCTTAGTTATTGTCCATAGTGCTTTTTGCACGGTTTAATTTACGATATATCTTTTCTTTAAGATTTTCATCGTCCGTTGCTTTTCCAGCCAAGCACAAGAATGATAAATGGAACAGTTTAACAAAATGGATTTCTCGCATTTTTGAAATATCCATTCCAATTTCTTTTGAGTATTCTTTAAACTCTTTTTTTATCTCGCTTTGATAATTAACAATTGTTGTTTCGGATGTGTTTCCATATCTAAAAGTCATCGGTCTTATATTGGCAAAATTTTCCATTTCGCCTACAATCCTTTTTAGTAAATCGGAATCGATTACGAGTGGTTGGGCTATTAAAAGATATTCTTGGTCAATATCTTTTCCCGAAAATATAGAAGTGTATAGTTTTATCAACTCGGAAATGGTTAATTCGTTGTCAAACTCCAATTCAATATCAGCCCACATTGCAACTCTTTGTATCATATTGGTTTTGGCGTTTAGTTTTTTTTTCATTATGCACAACGTTTAAATAAAGACAGGTGCGTATTTGTAATTATCTTTTCAATTTTAATTTATCACAATTTCGTGATTACAGCCGTGATAATTTAGACAACTCAATAATTAATAAATCTTTATTTTTTGTAAGATTTAAACCAATAGGTTGGTCATATGCATTAAAACTAATTAATTTTATTTCATTAATTTTAAGCTGGTTTATATCTTTATCTGTTAATAAATACATTGATGTTGCTACGTTTTGACCATTCATATTTATCAACTTATGCCAAACAGGTGAAAGAGATAAGCCTTCAGTTCCGACTGTCTGAATAAGTAAATTTCCTGATAATTTTGTAGGAGATTGTTTTTTGAACAAGACAGTTGTTGTTAAAAAATATTGCTTGGTCTTAATATTTTTATATAATGATAATCCAGCTTCGTGAGAATTAGCAATGACTACAGGAGCTGGATTAAAATATTTCATAGTTACTCCATCTGGTCTATTTACTGTCTTTATATCATATTGAGAAAAGCTAATATTGCAAATAAGAAAAAGAGTTAAAAAGATTAATTTTTTCATAAATAATTTATTTAATGTTTTTTAATACTGTTGTTTTAGAAATGTCAAATAATATAATTTTATCCCATTTTCTGGATTATCCATAGCAGATAAGTGTTGTTTTTTTATTTTTAATATATGATTCAATTTCTAATCTATTCTTAATAGTTTTTCCCGAATATTCATAAGTTGATTTTTTAAATCACCTACTAAATTATTGTATGTTTCAAGATTATAAATTAAAAAAATTACTTTCGGATTAAGCACGAACCGAATTTAATAATTTTTTTCTAATTATCTTTTTTATTCAATAAGCCTCTCAACGGTCGGGATAAAAATTTGGTGGTCTTAGTAAATAAGCAAGAGCCTTCAGGAAAGCCTGTAATAGATATGTTTTATATACGTTATTAAACTAATACTCGTACTTCTTCCGTTTTTATTAATTGCAATTTTTTCCAATTTCTGTATAAGCCTCGTCGTTTCACATTTCGCCCGCTTTGGATAGGTCTTTACATCTTTTAACTTTCTGACCAGATTTAATATATGCCAAACCTCGTAGAAAATAAGAGTCTGGGTTTTTCTCAATACTTAAAGCTATGTCTAAATCCGAAATGCTTTTTTTATAATCACCCAGATTTAAATAAATTTCTCCTCTTGTATCCCAAAAATACCATTCTGATTTATCCAATTCAATAGCCTTTTCTACAAATGGTAAAGCTTTATTGTATTCTTTTAGTTTGACGTATGAATATGCTTTATTATTATAAGCCATACCAACTTTATTATACTGCATAGGGTAATTAGAATTAAGTTCGATTACTTTATCATAATCGCTGATTGCTCCATACAAATCCCCTAATTCACTTTTGGATGACGCTCTAAAAAATAATATGTCCGTATTATTTTTATCTGTTTCAAGATATTTGGAAAAAATTTCTAATTGCAGGCGCATATTCTCGGTTTTGAATATGTTGGATACCAATAAGGGCAAAATCTGTCGATGAATTATCCGTACTCGTTGTTTCTTTATTTGCACTCGTTTTATTTCGATTATTTGCGTTTTGCTCATTAACCCAAATATTATATTCTGATATTAACTCACGGATAGAGTTTTCTCTTTGTTTTAAGATTTTTGTTGTACGAGCTAAATCATCATCTTCCATAGATGTCAAAACAGAGTACTCACCGTCAAGTCTATTTACAAATTTTCGCTCTGTTATCTCGGTTTTTAATTCCAAATCCATTTTTTCATATTGTAAAGATATTTTTGGTTTTGGTCGTATCTTTTTTTTAAAGTCATTGCGAGATTAGACATTTCATCGTATGAACGTGGTTCGTACGATGAAGGTGTTACTGTTGAATATCTATTTTGTCCAATTGCAATTGAAACGAATAAAAATGTGAATGCAATAAAAAGTGATTGTTTCATAATTAAATGTTCAGATGTTTTTAATCTCTATTGGGTCTAATTCCACGAGGATTCTTTACTCTTACTTTTTTCCTTTGTAAAAAAATTCAGTGAGATTTTCTGAACTCCAACTATTACTGAAAATAGGTGATATTGGTGTAATTGGCGTAATTGGTCTTATTGGTGAAATTTCTTGAATACTCTTAATCGGTTCAATGTTAGTAATCATATTAGTAGCTCCATTTCTTGCTCCAACTGCATCGCCATCATCATTATAAATTACACCATCTTCATACCAACCTAAAAAATTGCCATTAAACCCAAATACGCACATATCGTTCCCATCATTTTCCAAAAAGGCAACAGGTTTTCCATTCCATAAATAAATAGTAGCATCATCATTATAGTCGATATATGCTCTAGCATTTCCATTGCTATCAAAGAGAGTTATTTCTTGTGCATAGACTTGTAAAGACCCAATCAATAAAAAAATCAGAATTGTAAAATGTTTTCTCATAGTTTCTTTCGTTTGTATGGTGATGGGAATTTTATCTTTCAGTGGCAAATGCAAAAGCGATACTCCAATACCCTTCATTTTCAATCATAAAGTTAGAAAAATAAATCCCAAAATTCTCTTTTCAACTTACAAAAATCGCCATTAACTATACATTTTGTGAGTGCCCAGTATGGGCATCTTTTCAATTACATTAATGTAGTTAATTAATCTAGAGTGTGCAAACTCCTTATAGGCAGGTGTGACGCCCTGAACCATTAGTAAGCTGCAAGGTAGCTATCCGTGAGGATAGGACTGAGGGAAGCAGGACTACAATCCCGATAGCTATACGAGACGGTTCTGACAAACAGGAACCAGATATGAGGCTGTGAGGTTAGATGAGGAAGAACATCATTGTGATGTCCTAAACACTTTTAAAGTGAATACGGAAACAGTAGATCTGGCAGGAATCAAGGGAAAGAGGATGTCATTAACTGGGGAGGTCTCTATAACCACAAGTTGGTATAATAGAGAAATTAGCAGAAGTCTTAATACTTGTAGGAAACAAGTTGTCTCTAAAAAGGAATAGGTCTCACAAGTAGGGGAGGACGGAACGTGATCCTTCCAGAAATTAGGATGGGAGCAATAGTTTTTGCTATTGGGTGACCGATTCCCTAGAAAACAGGTAGCCTGTTCAAAAAGTATGGAATCGTT
>Ga0306912_1000255_pt1 | contig 32910 bp, 28 predicted proteins | sample AntRauFillE10628_FD_190443 | JGI IMG/M metagenome (GOLD analysis project Ga0306912, IMG submission 190443) | Saline lake microbial communities from Rauer Islands, Antarctica - Metagenome Filla E10 #628 (v2) (version 2) | ecosystem: Environmental > Aquatic > Non-marine Saline and Alkaline >...
GGACTAGCAGATCAAACAGTTCCTGTGGATAGGGGGCGAGCAGTGGGTACTGTTACTACCTTTGGTTCAAGACTACTCCATCAAAGAGCCGATAATATCGGACTTCCAAATTTTTTCACTCCAATTCCGGGTGCAGGTCATATAGATTTTTGGTTTCCTTTCCTTTATATAGCTTCCAAAGAGGCATTTTTCCTCGGTTCAGATTCGTTCTTTAGGGATTTATATTGTGATCAAATCACGCAACTTGAGCCAGTTCCTTCTCCAGTGGCAGAAATTCAACTATATCCTAATCCGGCGCATCATGAATTTCGCATTCAAGGAAAAAATATTCAAGGATATCAATCGAAATATGTGATATTCAATAGTCAGGGACAGGTCGTGTCTGAAGGACCGCTGAATAGTTCCCAACATCGTATCAATGTTTCTTCTTTTTCTCCCGGTATATATTGGGTTAAGGTAGATAATGGTGCACCGCAACCTCTGACGGTCGTTCGGTAATCGCACGCTATTTTCTCTCAGCGGATTTATGTAAGATGGGAAGTTGGGCGCCGTAGCAACGGGCCAGATTATCCTCTGTAAATACTTCGCTCACTGGGCCCTGACCAATTAAATGTTGATTGATTAATATGACTTCATCGAAGTAGGTCTGTACTGTGGACAAGTCGTGATGAATCATCAAGATTGTTTTCCCTTTTTCCGCCTCTTCTTTGAGTATTTGAATGATTTTACTTTCCGTGGTGGCATCAACCCCCACGAAAGGCTCATCTAATAAAAAGAGGTCGGCCTCTTGACTCAAGGCTCGGGCAATGAGCCCTCTTTGAAACTGACCGCCGGATAAACTCCCAATTTGACGGTCTTTTAATGGAGAAAGTCCCAAGCGTTCAATGGCGTGATCTGCAATCTTTTTGTCCGCAGCATTCATTCCATGAAAAATTTTCTTGTGGGGATAGCGACCAATCAGTGCCAAGTCGAAAATGCTTGCTGGAAATGACGCATCGACCTCTTCTCTTTGAGGAACATAAGCTACTCTTTTACGAACCTCCTCAATATCTTGCTGAAACACTTGTATTTGCCCATGCTCGTATGGCAATATCTTTAAGATGGACTTGATAAGCGTTGACTTACCAGCTCCATTCGGACCAATAATTCCATGAATCTTACCAGCTTCTAGCTCCAAATGTATATTGACCAGAGCTCTCTTATTATCATATGAAACAGATAAACCTGAAATCTGAATTGCTTTGGATGCTGGTTTCATGATAATTTTCGATAGGATGTTATAAATAGGGAGGCCATAATTGCAAAAATTAAACCATAACTCAACCATTTCACACCGTCAGGAGCTGATGAAGTGGAAGTGCTTGACTCTGCGCTTAACCCCCTTTTTATTGTTGAGATATTATGTCGAAATAACGAGAGATAGCTAGGCGCAGGTCCCTCCTTATTGCTTAGTGCATCAGCATAGAGTTGTCCGCCGATTGAGACATTGTGATCGTGGGCGATTTGTTGCAAAAGCTTGGGATTAATGGTGCTCTCGACAAAAATGGCCGGGATGGATCTCGATTGAAGTAGCTGGGATATTTTGAGCACATCTCCGGTCTGGACATCGGCATCAGTAGATAACCCCAGAACAGAATGCAACTCTAAACCGTAGGCTTTTCCAAAATATTGAAAAGCATCATGTGAGGTAATCAGCACTCGGTTTTCCTCAGGAATTTCGAGAATAGAGGTGAGCGCCCACTGGTGCAGGCTGTCCATTTCTTGAATGTACTCCTGATATCGGGCTTCTATTTCTTCCTTCTGTTCTGGAATGAGTTCTACGAGTGCCTGTTTTGTGTTTTGGGCGTAAATTTTACCTAATTGTAAATCCATCCAGGCATGAGGATCCGGAGCATTTTCGTAAGATTCATTCTCTATCGGATTCACGCCCTTACTCACAACAACTTTTTTACCGTGCTTGCCGGAGTGATCAATCAGATTATCGATCCAAACTTCTAAGCGCAGACCATTCATGAGAATGAGGTCTGACTGATTGACCAATTCCACATCGGAAGGGGTAGGTTCATAGATGTGCGGATCCATTCCTCTGGGAACAATGGTTTGAATTGTGCAAGAGGAGGGAGCAATATTTTGAGCGATGTCCTCAAGAAATGAGGTGGTCGCTAACACATTTTGTCCCTCTAATGACCAACAGAAGAGGAGAGCTAACAATAGCAGGAAATACAATTTAATTGAGTTGCACATAAATATTTTCACTCACTTTTTTACTTAGTGTTTTTTTATCAGCGTCATCAATGACAACTTCCACGGATTCATCAAAGTCAAATTGCTTTTTAAACTGCACCCTGGCGCCCAATACGAGTCCTTGTTGATCGAGAAATTGCAAAAACGTCGTACTGTGCTCTTTCACTCCTACAATAACTCCCAATTCTGATGGCTTCATCTTGGAGAGTTGGATTTGTTTTCTTTGGTGAAAATGACCCTGCTCTGTAGGAATCGGATCTCCATGCGGATCGTATTTAGGAAAACCTAAAAAGGCATCCAATTGGCGAATGAGCTTGGGAGACTTGATGTGCTCCAATTCTTCAGCAATGACGTGGATTTCATCCCAATTAAAATTGAGCTTCTCAACGAGAAAGGACTCCCAAAGCCGATGCTTGCGAATGAGCGTGGTCGCAAATCGTCTCCCCTGGTCAGATAACTGACTGCCCTTGTACTTTTCGTAATGCAATAGGTCTTTCTGAGACAGTTTTTTAATCATATCTGACACGGAAGCTGCGCTCGTTTGTAATTCTGCTGCGATCTCATTCGTTGCCGCCTGGCCCTTCCGTTCTTGAATTTTAAATATGGCCTTCAGATAGTTTTCTTCCGTGGATGTCAAACCCATGATACAAAAGTTTAGGTAAAGCTAAATAAATATTTCATAGCTGCCAAACTTAGAAGCGAGCAGTCTAATGCGAACTCCCTTTCTATCGATAACAGGAAATCAAGCGCTCATGATTTTCCCGAAAGTACTTTATTTTACTCGTTCTGCCTTAAGCATCAAGTTATTTTGGACTTTATAAAAGCAGATGGTGACCAAGAATGCTAAAAGGTGATTTTATTTTACGAAGAAGAATAGAAAATCGCGTAATTTTATATCAAAATGAAAGAATGACAGTAGCAGAAGAAATTATACGAAATAGGAAATCCGTTTATCCCCGATTTTTTACAGATCAGCCCGTGAGTGACAGTGATATTTGGCAGCTTTTAGAAGCAGCTAATTGGGCGCCTACTCATCGAATGACTGAGCCCTGGCGGTTTATCGTCCTTCAGGGGGAGAAAAAGGATGCCCTAGGAGATGTTTTGGCCTCAGCCTATAAAGAACAAGTAGGAGCATCGGGATTTTCGGAGCGTAAATTTCAATCCAAAAAGCAAAAAGCCGTTCAATCATCTGCCGTACTCGCCATTATTTTACAACGGGATCCAGAGGAGCGCCTTCCCGAGTGGGAAGAGTTGGCCGCCTTGAGCGCTGCCGTTCAAAATCTTTGGATTATGGCTTCCTCCTTGGGCCTTGGAGGGTACTGGAGCAGCCCGAAAGCCATCACCGGTCGCCATGAATTCTTTTCTTTGCCAGAGGGGCAGACTTGTTATGGCTTATTTTATCTGGGACATCATAACATGCCTGAGGTTCCGCGCGAGCGTTCATCCATACAGTCCAAAGTGCAATGGTGGAAGTAAGATAGCTGAATTAATAAATTTTTAATGTTTTTGGGTGTTCCGCCAGTGGCGCGGGCCACTGGCGGCGGGCTATGCGGGGGTTCCGTCCTCCAGATCGCCAAAGGCGATCCTACGGACCTCGCCGGCTGGCGGCCCCTACTATCCCTAACACAAAGCGCTGCCCATCATTGGTCGATGGATTGGGTCCTCTTATTTGCACCGACCGGGCAAAAAAATTACCGCAAGTGAAAGCCCTGAAAGGGCGTAGTAGTTTTTCTCAGGGAAGTTTATTTTCTGGTTCTTTGATTTTTTGCACTCCCGCGCCCCGGCTCCTAAAGGGGAGCCAGCGCGCTGTGGTATTCGTGATTCGCGGCACTGGCGTCTGTGATTTTATGACCCGAAAAACTATAAAAAACTGCCCACTCTTAACATCAACGTCTTTAATCATGGAAATCATTGAATCACATCAATCAGCGGTTCAGACTATTGGGCCCCGGGCGCGGGGCCTGCTCACTTCGACTCCGGTAAGTGAGCAGGGAATTCTAAGTTTCTTTGGTGGTGGGGTGTTTTTTGGTGGAAAGAGACAGGGCGCGCCCTGTCTCTACAATTTGTTTGTGGACGGCCGCGAGGGCCGCCCCTAAAGAACATGATACGATAATTATGGCGGGCGAAAAATGTTTCGCCTCTACATAGCCCATGCGCGCAAGGCAGGCTTTTTCTTGGCGCTCTTTTCAAGGGTGTCTTTTTCTATATTGATCATTTTGAAATTACAGATACCTGAACCGTGAAGCGGTGGTATTATAGAAATGCATGACCTAAAACGGATTCAAACCCCGAAGGAGTGGCATTATTCTAATCCGTTTGGTGCTGTGCGCTTAGAGGAGGATAGATATACTATGTCTTTCAAGTTTTATCTCAGTAAGGCAATCACTTCTCCAACCTCAGGCCTGTACCCTTACAAGTCCCCTTTAAGGGAAAGCGGCCGGAGGCCGCAAGCGTGAGGGGCCTGGAAGGCCATCCGTCGAGGCGACGAGACGGATGGGTCCGATGTCAGCGCCGCATTGATTTGCGGGGCTGACATCGGACGGTACTCTGGAAGGGCCCGACCCCGAGGACTGATCTCGTAGATTGTACTAGTGTCATTACCATTAATAGGTAGGGAAAAGTCGCAGTAGGTTTTTTCATGTCAAGGCGCGATGAAGGTGCATAGCCGTGATTCTGTGAATGAAGAGCAAAGATGATATGGGCAAAAATATCAAGACTTGGTCTGAACCGGACTTAGTGGTAATGACACTAGATGCCATTGTAATCGCTGAAGAATGAGGCGCGCTGTGGGTCGGTCCGAGGGGGCACGCCCTAATCATTATCCTATGACTTGTCATTACCATGGTATTAATTATGGATAGCAGTTTTATTATCCCTGAAAAAACTGTAATTTCGCCCGCGGAAAAATTTAAGAAGACGTACAAAAATGTAATAAATGGAAAACTTAGTTTACATCTTGCCAATTTTCGGTGTTGTTGCCTTGATCTATATGGCGGTGTTGAGCCGATATGTGAATAAGCAGTCGGAGGGTGAGGACAATATGAAAGTTATCGCAAACCACATCTCAGAAGGAGCGATGGCTTTTCTGAAGGCTGAGTATCGGAGTCTTGCGGTTTTTGTCGTGATTGCCGGTGTGTTGTTGGCCCTATTATCGACTCAGGTAGAGACTACGCATTGGTTTATTGTTATCGCCTTTGTGATCGGTGCCGGATTTAGTGCCATCGCGGGGTATATCGGCATGAATATCGCCACGAAAGCCAATGTCAGAACTACGCAGGCCGCTCGGACGAGCTTGCCTAAAGCGTTGAATATCTCTTTTAGCGGTGGAAGTGTGATGGGTTTAGGTGTTGCTGGATTGGCAGTCTTGGGCTTGAGTTTTCTCTTTGCTTTTTTCTTCCTTTATTTCATGGGAGGCGAATGGGCACCTGCGATCATTAAGGGCAATACACTTGATGCGCATACCTCGATGACTGTAGTTTTGGAAGTCTTGGCCGGATTTTCTCTGGGTGCCGAGTCTATTGCATTATTTGCTCGTGTTGGAGGAGGAATTTACACTAAAGCTGCTGATGTAGGCGCGGACTTAGTGGGGAAAGTAGAAGCCGGGATTCCGGAGGATGACCCTAGAAATCCCGCAACAATTGCTGACAATGTTGGGGATAATGTAGGCGATGTGGCCGGTATGGGAGCTGATTTGTTTGGCTCATATGTAGCCACGGTGCTTGCAGCGATGGTATTAGGAAATTATGTGATCTTCGATAATGGGGTGGATTTAGCAGATGGTTTTGGTGGTATTGGGCCGATTTTACTTCCCATATTGATCGCGGGCTTAGGAATTGTATTTTCAATTATTGGAATGTTTTTTATTAAAATCAATAATAATGATGCAAAAGAAAGTGAAGTGCAGCGAGCGCTGAACATTGGAAACTGGGTTTCCATTATTTTGACGGGCGTTGCGGCATTTTTTATCATCCAGTGGATGTTGCCTGCAGAAATCAACATGAAGATTTTCCAGAACGGAGGATTTTCTGACTCTACCACGACCTCGATGAATGTATTTTGGGCAGTATTGATCGGATTGTTTGTCGGTGCCTCGATTTCTTACATTACAGAATACTACACTGGACTGGGAAAAAAGCCTGTCTTAAATATCGTACAGCAGTCTTCTACGGGAGCAGCGACAAATATCATCGCCGGTCTGGCGACGGGAATGGTATCCACCTTTTTCCCAATCATCATATTTGCCGGTGCTATCTGGGGAGCGTATTATTTTGCCGGATTTTACGGCGTAGCGATTGCTGCATCTTCTTTGATGGCAACCACAGCTATGCAGCTGGCGATTGATGCATTTGGTCCCATTGCTGATAATGCCGGGGGAATCGCAGAAATGAGTGAGTTGCCGCCCGAAGTGCGCGAAAGAACAGATATTTTGGACTCAGTGGGGAATACGACAGCTGCGATCGGAAAAGGATTTGCAATTGCCTCTGCGGCATTGACGGCTTTAGCTCTTTTTGCAGCTTATGTAACTTTTACGGGTATCAATGGTATAAACATCTTCGATGCGAAGATTTTAGCGGCCCTATTCCTGGGCGGAATGATTCCCGTCGTTTTCTCCGCTTTGGCGATGAGTGCAGTAGGACGCGCTGCGATGGCCATGGTACAGGAGGTGCGCCGACAATTCAAAGAAATGCCAGGGATACTCAAAGGCACACAGAAGCCGGATTACAGCACTTGCGTAGATATTTCTACAAGGGCGGCCTTGAAGGAAATGATGCTTCCGGGATCACTAACTATCGTGGTGCCGATTCTCGTAGGATTTGGTATGGGCCCTGAAGCACTGGGTGCTTATATGGCGGGAGTAACCGTTTCCGGTGTGATGTGGGCTATTTTCCAAAACAATGCCGGTGGAGCCTGGGACAATGCGAAGAAGTCCTTCGAAGCGGGTGTAATGATTAACGGTGAAATGACTTACAAAGGATCAGAAGCACATAAAGCATCGGTAACCGGAGATACAGTGGGTGATCCCTTCAAAGATACTTCCGGACCTTCTATGAATATTTTGATCAAACTTACTTGTTTGGTGGGATTGGTCATCGCCCCCGTACTCGGCCAAATGCATGGCGGTGGGGCGCACGGTGAGAACGAAACACCGGAGCCTCCGGTAATGGAAAAATATTACGGAGAATCCGAGACTGGGGATTCCGAATTGTACATTGTGGAATAGGGTGAAACTCTCAGTAGGAAATAAAAAAATCCGCCCATATTTCTACGGGCGGATTTTTTTATTTTAACCTTATTGGACTTTAGCTGTTTACACAATAAAATAACCCTGTTGGTGTTATAAAATTTAATGTAGCTTTGAAGAGTAAAACATTTATTATGCCCCGAATCATCCGAATACTTCTGATAGCATTTGTAAGCGCTATCACTTTATCTTTTTTTATTACCGCAGATGATTTCTATTCCCAAAAGGAACAAATTACGCTCAAAGCGGTAAAAAGCTATATAGACCAGCGGCATTACAATCCACCGATGCTGGACTCTTCCTATTCACACTTGATTTTTGAAAACTATATCGAAAGGCTTGATCCGGGCAAAAGAATCTTGACTCAGGAAGATCTTTCAAATTGGGAACAATACCGTTACACCTTAAGTGAAGAGGTGCGCAGTTACACATTTAACTTTTTTGACCTTTCTTTCGCCGCATGGAAAAAACGCCTTGCCCAGAGCAAGGAGATTTTTGATGAAGTGAGTCGTGACCTTCCGGAATTTGGAGTGGAGGAGCACTTACAGATGGATTCTGACAAACGCATATTTCCCGCTGACAGTAAAGATTTAAAAACAGCGTGGTGCAAATATATCAAATACGACGTATTAAAGCGCGTGGATAATATGGAAGAGCAGCAAGAAGAGAAACTTGAATTGCTCGCTGACTCAGTGAATTTTTACAAATTGACTCAGAAAGACGAGGAGGGTGAAAGCACAGACCAACTAGATACAGCGAAGTTGAAAAAGGACAAGCATTTCGTTAGTCTGGGCCGAGATTCATTAATCGCGAGAGCCTTTGAGAAGACAGTGAGCAATTTTGAATCTTGGTTTGAGCGTATGGAAGAATTGCGAAGGGTGGATTGGATGACGCAATACCTCAATGCCATCACAAATGTCATCGATCCGCATACCGGGTATTTTAAGCCCAAGGACAAAGAAGACTTCGACATGAGAATGTCCAATCAATTGGAGGGCATTGGAGCACAGTTAACCAAAGACGGAGAATACATCAAAGTAGTGCGGCTTGTACCCGGAGGTCCGGCCTGGGAAGGTGGTGATTTACAGGAAGATGATATCATCATACGAGTGGCTCAGGATGGCGAAGAACCCGTCGATATTCTGGGAATGCACATGGATGATGTCATATCCATGATTCGAGGAGACAAAGGGACAAAAGTAATACTTACTGTTAAGGGAATTGATGGAGAATTGCGCGATGTAGAAATCGTTCGCGATGTGATCATATTCGAAGAAAATTACGTCAAGTCTGCCGCTTTATCTGACTCTGTCTCTGATTTAAAAGTTGGTTATATTCGATTGCCGAGTTTTTATGCCAATTTTGACGATCCTACAGCGAGAACGAGTTCTTCTGACATTCGTGCTGAACTGGAGAAAATTAATAGCGAGGATATTGGATCTGTCATTTTAGACTTGCGAAATAATGGCGGCGGATCACTGCGAGATGTAGTAGATATTGCGGGTCAATTTATAGAATCTGGCCCTATCGTTCAAGTACAGGGTCGCAAGGGATCTCCGCGGTCTCTATACGACGATGATGAAGCATCTGTTTTTGACGGTCCTGTAGTGGTGCTGGTCAATCACTTTAGCGCATCTGCAAGTGAAATACTGGCTGCGGCCCTTCAGGACTATAATCGTGCGGTGATTGTCGGCGCCAACACCACTTTTGGAAAAGGTACGGTGCAGCGCTTTTATGATTTGGATCGCGTGATCAAGAATAATTCGACCATCAAGCCATTGGGTAGCGTAAAAATCACCACCCAAAAGTACTTCCGCGTCAATGGAGGGAGTGTGCAACTGAAGGGAGTGACTCCTGATATTATCCTTCCGGATCGCTATAATTATGTAGATATTGGCGAGAAGGATTATGATCACGCTATGTCCTGGTCAAAAATTGAGCCCAATGCGGCCGATCAAAATGTGTATCAAGTCGAGAAAATGTCTGAATTATTGGCGGAAAGTCAGAAAAGAGTGAAGAATGACGCCGGTTTTCAGCTCATTGATGCGAGTGGATTATTTTTGAAGGAATTGCGAGACGACTCTGAGGTGCCGTTGACCTTTGAAGGGTATGATGAGTACAAAGCTGAACGCGATTTACTCAACGAAAAATTCCAGCGCATGGAGGATATTAATACGGGCATTTCCCCGGCTTTATTATTAGCCGATCAGGATTATGTTCAGGAAGAAAAAGAACGCGAAGAACGCTATGAGAAATTCCTCAAGGGAATAAAAAATGATATCTACATTGCAGAGGCCTTTCATATTATTGATGATATGAATCGAATGCAGCCATGACCGATCCGGATCACCCAAAAAAAAATTGCTGATTGAATTACTTGACCATTCAAAACGTCTCCAAATACTTTGGAGAGAAATGCTTATTTGAGGACTTGGATCTCTATATCAATCGCAGTGATAAGATTGGCTTAATCGCAAAAAACGGAACGGGAAAAACTACGCTTCTCAAAGTTCTGGCAGGTGAGGAAAGTGTGGAAGGAGAGCACAAAAAAGTGGAATTACATCCAGATATCCGGATTGGATATCTCAGACAGGAACCCATTCTGGATGAAAACGAAACCGTCATTGGCGAGGTCTTTCGGTCCGATAACCCACAAATTAATGCAGTTGAAGAATACGAACGCATTATGGCATTGGGTGACGCTGCAGGAGATGGTGAAATGGAGAGCGCTCTGGCTAAAATGGAGACGCATAAGGCCTGGGACACAGAAGCAAAAATCAAAGGCATTCTCAGCCAGCTGAAAGTGGGCTTTTTGGACAAGCCCATTCATCAATTATCCGGAGGGCAAAAGAAACGTGTTGCTCTGGCAAAACTACTCATTGACGAGCCCGATTTTCTCATTCTGGATGAGCCCACCAACCATCTCGACATCGAAATGATCGAATGGCTGGAGGAGTTCCTCTCTCAACCCTCGATCACCCTTTTTCTCATTACGCACGATCGATATTTTTTAGAGCATGTATGCGATCAAATCGTCGAATTAGAGAACGGCAAATTGCACAAATACGATGGATCCTACTCGGATTATTTGGAGAAAAAGGAGGAGCGCATGCACAATCTGGCCACCCAACAAGAGAAAAACAAGCAACTGTATAAAAAAGAGTTAGATTGGATGCGAAGGCAGCCCAAAGCAAGAACTACAAAGGCCAAATCTCGCATCCAGGAATTCGAGCATCTGGAGTCAGAAGTCAAAGGGCAAAGCACAGATGATGAAATGCAAATCAGAGTGAAGCCCGATCGTCTGGGATCCAAAATTTTGGAATTTCACAACGTGAGCAAATCTTTTGATGACATTACGATTATAAAAGGCTTTAACTACAAATTTGGAAAAAAAGCGCGTTGGTATTGTCGGGCCCAATGGTGCCGGAAAATCGACCATCACCTCCCTGATGACCGGAGAGCTCGAGCCGGATACGGGGAAAATAGTCATAGGAGACACCGTTCGATTTGGTCACTATCGCCAGGAAGGGATGAGTTTTCGTGAGGATCAGCGGGTGATCGATATCGTGCGGGATATTGCGGATGTTATTCCACTGGAAAAGGGGAAGTACATGACTGCCGAGCAATTGTTGGAGCGTTTTTTATTTCCGCGTTCTCAGCAGCGCGTCTTTGTGAAGAAGCTCTCCGGAGGAGAAAAGCGACGGTTGTATTTGTTGACCGTTCTCATGAATAACCCCAATTTCTTAATTTTAGATGAGCCGACCAACGACCTGGATATTATCACCCTCAATGTCTTAGAGGAGTACCTAAAAGTATTTCCGGGCTGTTTGGTAGTGATTTCTCACGATAGGTTTTTCATGGATAAAATTGTGAACCACATTTTCGCACTGGAAGGAGAGGGGCAGATCAAGGATTTTCCTGGAAATTACTCTCGTTACAGAGAATACGTGCAGGAGAAAGAGGAAGCTGCCCATCAGCGACCACCTTCAGCAAACAAGAAGGAGAAGGCGCCGGCCAAAACTACAGCTCAAGATGGCCTGTCTCACGAAGAGCGAAAAAGTCTTCGCAAATGGGAAAAAAAGGTAGATCAGCTCACTAAAAAGAAAGGCCGACTCGCCGAGGAATTTAACCACGATGGCCTGAGCGTAGATCGAATGACAGAACTTTCCAAAGAGATAAAGGAAATAGATCACGCGATTGAGGAGGCCGAAACCGAATGGATGCTTCTGGCCGACAAAGCTTAATGTTATAGGATATTTTTTTTGGGCGTGCCCCCTCGCCCAGCTCGGGGTCGGGCTCCTCCGGGGTTCGCTATTCGCTCCGTGCCACCTCCGGCGGCACCCTTGCCCTTCGTATCCCTCACGCTTGCGGCCTCCGGCCGCTTTTCCTTACGGTAAGAGTTCTAAGATAAATGTAATCAAAAGCCTGCTGAGCAGACCTATTCTATCTTTTAGATTTCAGGTCCGTTATTTATGAGATTTTACTCTTTGCATGAGAAATAGGTGGGTATTTACATATAACAGATGGTGAGTTATTATCGCCTCAGTGTTAAAATATCGTAAAAATTAATTATATTGAGATCTATTAATACATCAAAACATAAATCATGGAAAATGAAATGTAAGAGAATCTAGTGAATAAAGAAGGAGAAGCACCTGTAATAAGTGTAAAAGACTGGCTGATTACTTTAGTGATTGCTGCTATACCCATTGTTGGATTAATATTTCTATTTCTTTGGGGCTTCGGTTCAGACAGCAATCCCAACAAGGCGAACTGGGCTAAAGGAGCATTGCTATTTTATGCCATCATCATTGCTCTCTATGTGATATTTTTTGTTTTCATTTTTGGAAGTCTGGCTTTTCTGGGTAGTATGGATGGGTAGAGTTTACTTTATAGGAATCCTTTGCAAACGAATCCGGACGGAATGGCGAATCGTCAGCCGCCGGAAGTGATAATGGTGCCATGGTGCAAAGCCAAAACATTTGAATCTGCTGTGCGTGGATCCAAAAATAGCAGGGACGAAATGGGTGTGGAAAAATTCAAATCGATATATTATAGGGTAACGCAGCTTATAGAATCAGACTATTCGAAATATCACCTTCTCTTTGCGCATTATGTAATACATCAAATATAATCCTACCGATTGGGAAACGATGATTTTTTATAGGTTACGACCTTGCACGCTAGTAGATTACTAACATGTAAGTAATATCCCGGATTATTCATAAACTTTAGGACAAGGATTGCCTTAGTTAATGTTGGCATGTTGGAGACCAATCGTGTATCAAGGGTTAATCCTCGAACTCAGTCAATTATAAAGAACCAAATTTGGGTATCTTGATTTGGAAGTGCATCTCCAGGCAATTTTTGTAAGATATTATAGATCAATGAATTGAATGAGGTTCGGACCGCTGGGCGAAAAATGCTTGCATTTTTCAGATTAAGCGTGTCGCCAAAAAAGTTGGCGACCCCCGAGCTGGTTCTATGTGGGAGACCTTGTGCTTACGTGGGAAAAAGCTTTTCCCCAATGTGTTCTCTGCCGTGGATTGATGTAATACTAATTTATTGCAAGTTTTATTGTCATTTAATTGTAAAAAATGTTGTAATTGTCTGCTGTCCCTTGGAATGTCAACTTTAATTGATGTAAATTAGAGTATTATAAATATTTTAATAAAAACTTATTAGTTATGAATTTAATTTACTACCAAACTCCCAAAAGAATAAGACAGCTGTTGAAATGTAGTCCTTTTTTAGGCTCATTATTAATTGTTTTTTTCCTACTGGGGAGTTCCAACTTATTTGCTTTTCAGATAGGCGGTGGAATTGGAGGAGGTTCTGGCGATGGAAGAGGTTGTGATTCTTGGACAGTAGAGTTATGCATTGTCGATGAATGCGGCGACCCACTTTTGCTACCCTACGAACGCTTGAGCCAGCTAGATGTAGTTATAAATAACTCCACCAATGTGTCAACATCTGTTTCGCTTCAAGATGAAAACGGCTGTGTTACTTTGACGTATAACCCGCCTTTTGGTTTTACTGTGCAAAATATTCGAATTCTTTGGTCATTTCAACAAAATGGTTGCCCTGAAACTCATCTTGATTGTACTCCGGAAGAATTCACATTTGGCATAGATCATGAATTAATTCTCGGGCCCAATTGTAATGAATTTGGAACTATGACACTTTCAAATTATACACGTAGAAACCAATTTTATTTGAGAACTGATGATTGTGAAAGAAAAGTTCTAAATAGGATTAACCACACAGAAGAAATATGTGGTAATGATCCGACATTATTTTTTGAAGTTAGTGATGCCTTTATCGGCAATTATGCTGGGAATAATTACGCAGAGGAATTTGAGATAATTGACAATAATAATTTAGATGACGCTGGTAATCCAACTGTTGTAGCAAGTGAGTTTGTAAGGTGCCCAGAGGGCAGACTTCAAGCTCTTTTGTTATTCACAACTAAAGATTTTGTTTGTGGTGTGGATGAGGAAGGTAACCCAATCATTGAACGAGTTGGTGGTATAGATCTTACTAATTACTTGGGTTTGAGTGCTGATCCCACCTGCGAGGAGCCCTCAAACATTACGCTTAATATTAACTTATACTGTTGTTCTGAAGATGGTCCCTCAGATGAACCCTTTGTCAACTTATCGTACACTTTTATTTGGCAACCTGATGTGACCATACCGGACCCATTATTTTACTTTTCGACGGGTAATTTGACAGAAGCAATGAATAATGGAACAGTTTATGACAATGGCAATCAAACTGACAACCTGCTAATCAATTTCGATAATACCCCGACTCAATTTACAGGAAATGGCCCGATATTGGGAAGGGTGTCCTTAGGCCTTACTTTTGTGGAAGAAATTGTGAATTCTGCTTGTTTGGAGAAATTCACGGTTGAATTTTTTGAATTTACACAATGCGATTTAGTAGATTGGGCAGCTGGAGATCCGATGACCTACGATCATGACAACGATCCGGAAACGCCTGAGATTTCCGAGATGGATGTGACGGGCGAGGTTACTGAAGATGGATATACGGTCAGCCTATTTGATTTACCTACGGATCCCAATGGAAATCCTGTGATCACTTTTGATATTTCTTCTTGTTATTATGTCAAAGTAAAAATGCACAACAAATGCGGCGATGTGATCGAAGAGTATGGCCGATTCAATACAGCAAGTTGTAATTTCTGCCGATTGGTACAAGAGGAGGCGCCACCTTTAGAAGCGACAGTTTATCCATCCGTCGTCCGAGACCGGATCAACATTCAGCTATCGAGAAGTTCGAATAGCGAGACGGAAGTTTCGATTTACGATGTTTCCGGAAGGCCAATCGGGCAAAGAGTTTTTGATGCGAATAACACGCAATTACAAATAAATTCTTTAAATGTATCTTCGGGCATGTATTTCATTCAGATTAAATCCGGCGATTTTGAAAAAGTATCAAAAATATTTATTCAAAAATAATGGGCCATTTTTAAGAATGGATGAGATAGCCAAAGTTTTGCTTTGGGTATCTCTTTTTTCCTTTAATGCAACGGCGCAAAACCTTGTTCCGAATGGGGACTTTGAGGAATATGATCAGTGTCCAACATGGTCAAATCAGTTTAATGGCTATGTTGCCGACTGGTCTATTCCCTTCGGTGTTAATAATTATTATAATGCATGTGGTCATACAAATACGGTAAACTTTCCCTCTCGAAATAACTCTAGGGGTAACACAACATTTATTACCTACAGACGAAATAGCAATAATAATCCTCGTACTTATTTAAGAAATCAATTATTAAGACCACTGTTACCAGGCGAACTCGTTTATGTTTCGTATTGGATTTATGACTGGGGTGGGCGTTCGTTTTATGCGGAAGACTTCTCCGTTTATTTTTCCGATACCTTGGTGACTAAACAATTGGAGGATGGTAAAAAATGGATTGATCTACCGGCACAGGTCAACTGGACGGGAGGCATTATTCGAGATACAGGGGTGTATGTGCCTATCACAGGCTGTTTTGTAGCTGAAGGGGGTGAGAAGTACATTACATTGGGCAATTTTAAACATCCGGACTCCATGCGTCTCGATTCCATGCATGTTCGACCACAAGGGAATATATTAGCGCTTGACGATGTAAAAATCATCTCTGAGGGGACAGTTGCCTTTGCTGACAGTTTCCTTTGCCCCGGAGAGTGGTATCGTTGGATGGACCCTTACGACATGAATATGCAGGCGCGATCGCTGGTCACCGGGGAAGTGTTAGATTCTTTTATCATGCCTAACGAACGGGTGGATTTGGAAATCTTTCTACCGGAATGCGGCGTGGTGGATACCATCACGATTCGTCCGGAAGACTGTGCGGATTGCTTTGTCGTGCCTGCTGACATAAACATTTGCATTCTGGATTCCATTGCTATGGACTCTTTACTGTTGGAGGATACGGAGCTGGTGATTGCCGGGGAAGTATTTCAAAGGGGAGATCTATTTTATCCCACAACAGATACCAGCTATTGGGCTGTTTATCGATCGGCCTACTGCGATACCATCGAGCTGATTGAAATTGAGATTGGGTCTTGTGCATCCTGCAGTCCTGAATTTTCAGACACCTCGATTTGCCCTGGCGATGTATTTGAACTGGAGCCATATCGGCCCTTCGACCTATCCCTTGATGGCACTTCTCTATCCTCAGACACCCTGATATACGAAAGCGGTTTTTATTCCATCCTTCTTTCAACGCAAGCATGTGATACGGTGACCACCTTTCAATTAGAAGTTCGGGACTGTATCAGTTGCTCGGATGTTACGGATACCCTACCGGTCACGCATTGTCCGGGAGAAGTATTTGCATTGGATCGCTTTGAAGGGTATGATGTGTATCTAGAGGGACGCTTGTTGGCCGGAGATACGCTATTAGAAGATGCAGGTGTGTTTGGCATTGTGTTGGGATCAGAAGTATGCGATACCCTTGCGTCATTCAATCTTATTGTAGATTCTTGTCAAAACTGTATTCCCGCACTTGAATTGGATGAAGTCGATATTTGTATCAATGAAGAAATACCAACGGATGTATTCTCGACCGAGGGGGTGTATGCATTAGATACGCCCGATTTGACTTGTCCGGGAGTGCATACGATACGTGCAGGACATGAGAGTTGTCGGTCATGGAAGGACTCTATTACCCTTTTGGTCATCGCAGATCGGGATTGTTATAGCTTTTCCCTTAATGATAGCCTCTGTGAAGGAGAGTCGGTCGTTTTGGAATCAGATGCCTCTCTACAAGTAGAGTTGAGCGAACAGTTTGAATTCAATGGCGGGTATAAACAAAAGTTGCTTTTTACAGATGTGAATTGTCCTCAGATTTCATTTGAGGAAGCGGTCACAATTTTTAATTGCAAGGAATGCCGGTATGCCATTCCCAATATTTTCTCCCCCAACAGAGATGGAGTGAATGATATTTTTTCGATCAGTGTGAATTGTCCGCTGGCGCAATTTGAAGCGGAGATATACGACCGCTGGGGATCGCTTTTGTATCGATCTAAGGACCCCAATCGCATATGGAACGGAACTGGTGCCCAGTCAGGTACATATGTGTATCGCATCCGGATGCAACTTTTTAATGGAAGAAGTGTAGAAAGTATAATAGAAACAGGCACGATAACTTTGGTCATGTAGGAGGAGATAGTATTCATTCCAATGAACCGAAAAGCCAAACGAATCTGATTTTGGGTGCTTGGAAATTCCCTAATAAGAGTACTAATAATGTGTCTTGGATTAGATCCGCTGTCGCTAGGGTTGTCTACGGATACGGCTGACTTTTAGGCTGATCAATAGATATTTAGTTAAATGCAAGGCCTATTGAGCATATAGCATGCGCTGCAATCAATTCAATAACAGAGTGTCCTATGCGTACCGTTTTTTCATATCACTCACTGATTTTTCGACGAGAACCTTTAGTGTGTCAATATCTATATCGGATAATTTTTTCACATACAAGCAGGAGGCCCCTGTTTTATACTTTCCCAGCTTGCTCATGATATCATCGTATTTATCAAAGCCGGCGGTGATATAAATGCTGAGGTTGTTTTTTCTCGGAGAGAAACCGGCAAGAAACCAGTCGCCTTCTCGTCCGCTTTCATATTTGTAATGGTACCTGCCAAAGCCGATAATACTGGATCCCCACATCTTTGGTTCATAATCTGTCCAGGTAGTCATGAGCTCGATGAGTTGAAGGCTGTCTTTCTTTTTCTGCTCATCAGTGACTTGATTGCGAATAAAGCCTACCGGATCGACTGCTGTTGTCGTGGTCTTGTTTCCTTTTGCCATTTGTCAAGTATTATTCGAACGTTCTCCAATTCAGGGGCTCTAATAAGTGCAACTTTGCTCAGGTATAGTTTACCGACCTGATATCATAAACAACAATTATATGGTGACTTACGCCCTGTGTGGCCGGATTATTCCATCATCGCCGCCCGCATTTTGTCTTCTAGTTCATATTCAGCGCCCGGAGTGTATCCATTGTGGCTGTAAATGATTTGGCCTTCTTTATTTACCAAAAAGGTTTGCGGAATCGACCTGAAGTTGAGGGCGCGTTGTACATTTTGATTAGAGTCCGTTAAAATCGTATAGGGCCAGTTTTTTTGCTCTACCATAGGAATGACTTTTCGACTCGTTCGACTATCGTCTATGCTGACGGCCACTAGCTCCACTCCAAACTCATCTTGCCAATCGGGATAGATTTCGTAAATCGCATCTAGTTCTGTTTTGCAAGGCTTGCACCAGGTGGCCCAAAAGCTCAAAATAGTAAAATGCCCTTGATTGGTATATTCCTTGAGGTTGACGCGCTTTCCTTCTAAATCCTGAACATCTACATCAGGTACAGATTTTTGCGCTGAAAGCATACTTGTGACGAAAACTATGAGCAGAAAAGGGATTAAGAATTTCATATTTGTTGTATTGTGAAGTTTAAATGTAAGGAAGATTACTAGCTTTTCGGATTCTGAGAAGAAATATATGTACAAAATGCATTTTCCTTCTATATTAGAGCCGTCATTAACAAAAATTTAACGAAGAATGAATAGATCGTATGAGGAGTAATATAATTTTCGTGATCGGTTTTTCATGTGTCCTCGCTTTTGGAGTGCAGGGGCAGAATGGAGGAAACTACTTTTCGGGAAGCCTGGAGGCGAATGGGAATGCTTTTATACGTGATGCGAGAATTGGCGCTGCAAATACACCCCAATATGATCATCAATTGTACGGAGCAGATGCCTGGTTTGATATGCGATATACTCAAGCGGGCTTTAATGTAGGATTCCGATTCGATGTATTCAATAACTCCAACTTACTGAATCCACTGGACTCTTATACCGGTGAGGGTATTGGCATGTGGTATATCAATAAAGAAATCGACAAACTAGATGTTACGGTGGGTTATATTTATGACCAAATTGGTTCGGGGATGATGTTTCGATCCTATGAGGTAAGACCTTTACTTATTGATAATGCTTTAATTGGTCTTAAGCTCGAATATGAGTTGTTCCCGAATTGGCGAATTAAGGCATTCACCGGCCGACAAAAACAACAGTTTGATACCTACCGCCCCGTTGTTGTCGGCGGAAGTTTTGAAGGATTTGTCAGTGGGGGCGGAGGAGATAAAACTTATTGGTCTTTGTCACCAGGTATTGGAATGGTCAACCGCACATTGGATGACGCCACAGTGAATAATCTAGTATCTGACTTGCGAACCTATACGCCAGTAGATAGTGTGGGAGTGAATTATAACACCTATGCTTTCAATGCGTTCAACACGCTCTCCGTTGGGCGTTTTACCTGGTACGCAGAAGCCGCATATAAATCCACTGAGTTGTTTTTTGATCCCTTTGCTGAGAAGACCAATTGGGATGGATCTACATCTTTAGGGAAATATTTGTCGAGTGATGGGCATTTATTGTATTCGTCCTTGAGTTATGCGAGCGGTGGATTGGGCATCACCCTTGATTTGAGGCAAATGAATAATTTCGAGTTTCGCATTTCTCCTTTTTCTCAGCAATTACAGGGATTGATGAATTTTATTCCGCCTTTGGCCCGTCAGAATACTTTTAGGCTCAATGCCAGATATAATGCAGTTCCTCAGTTTTTAGGAGAAAATGCCGTACAATTAGACGTGAATTATTCATTGTCTCGAAATCTCAATGTATCATTTAACGGTTCACTGATCAATGATTTAGACAATAATCCATTATATCGGGAGATGTACTTTGATGTGGCTTATAAGAAGCCCCGAAGTTACACCCTTACCAGCGGCTTACAGATGCAGTTGTACAATCAAAGAGTTTACGAACTCAAGGGTGATGCTGGAGCAGTGCAAACCATAACGCCTTTTGTAGACTTTTTGTATAAATTTTCCAGAAGGCATGCACTGAGAGTTGAGGCCCAGTATATGTACACCGGGTCGGATTGGACCGGAGAGGTAAAGGGAGGAGATGTGTATCGCGAATTTGGTGACTGGATGTTTTTGCAAGCCGAATATAGTATTGCTCCTCATTGGACAATATTTGCTTCTGATATGTATAATGTCGTACCGGAAAAAACTGAAGACATTCATTACTATAGCTTTGGCTTTGCTTACAGTAAGGGAGCGAATCGCATCGGACTGTCCTGGGTAAAGCAGGTAGAAGGTGTGGTTTGTACCGGAGGGGTGTGTAGATTGGAACCGGCTTTTAATGGAGTAAGATTAAATGTAAACGCAAATTTTTAAAACGATGAAGAGGAATCTACTTGGAACATTTTGCTTTATGGCCTTTCTCTTGAGTTTTGCTTGCGAAGAAATCCCACCGGAGATTCCCCCCATTCAAGCGCCATCCGGAAATAAGAACGTTTTGATTGAGGAGTTTTCCGGTGTACAATGCCCCAATTGTCCTGTAGGAGATGCTCAAATTAACAATTTGAGATCCCTGTATGAAGGTCGGGTGTTTTCTATCACCATGCATCCCTATGCAACCCAAGTATTATCTGCGCCCATGTCTGACAGTCGCTATGACTATCGAACAGATGCAGCCGAGGCTATTATTGATTACCTGGGATTACCTTCGGGCATTCCTGCAGCTGCAGTGAATCGCGTTCAGTTCCCGGGGCAGTCAGGTCTGTTATCTGCGCCCAATCAATGGGCCGGTCAAGTAGAGGATGAGTTGGATAAAGAGGCGAAGGCAAGCTTGTTCTTGACTACGGATTACGATTCTGACAGCCGAAGTTTGGAAATAGAGGTGCGGATTGAGGCACAGAGTAATCTGGAGGGGGACCTGAGGATTCATTTAGGAATTATCGAAGATCATCTGGTAGATGCTCAAATCGATGGCACAATGAAAATAGAGAATTATGAGCACAACCACATTTTAAGGGATTATGTCACGGGACATCTTGGGGATAATGTCCGTTCGCGTTTGTCACAGGGTGAAGTCTGGACTCGAGAGTACCAGTACACAGTTCCCGAGGAGGACGGATGGTGGGTAGCAGAGCACCTGCATCTGGTTGGCTTTGTGTCCAATATCACAGAGGATAGTAAAGAGGTCCTTCAGGTGACCGAGGTACAATTTTACGATCCCGAATAAGTAAAATTTCTCACCAATGGGTCGTGTAAGGGGGCGACAGGGCCGGAGCGCAGCGAACGGGTCCGAATCCAATGGCACTGCCATGGATGGAGGACGGAACCCCGATAGCACCCGACCCCGAGCGCCCTGTAGTAGAGGCGCATTTAGATTATATTCAGTCAGGGCGCGGTCCCGGCTTAGGCGGGACGGGGATACACCCAAAATATTAATTAAAGAAAGGAGCCAGGAAGCGGAAAGAATTTTATGCCGTCGATAGTTTTCCTGTTCCTTTTCTATCTTTGCATTGATTTTATTGCGAATAGAAGAATACAATATATATGAAGATATCATATCTGTGGTTATCAGAATACATCGATGTTTCGTCCTGGTCTGTGGAGCGGATTGCGGAGATGTTGACAGAGATCGGCTTAGAGGTAGAAGGTGTAGAGAAAAAGGAGAATATTAAGGGAGGATTGCGAGGTGTTGTCGTGGGAGAGGTGGTGAGTTGTAAGTCCCATCCGAATGCGGATCGCCTGCAATTGACGCAGGTTGATATAGGGGCCGAACAGCCACTATCGATAGTTTGTGGCGCTCCGAATGTAGCGAAAGGACAGAAGGTAGCAGTGGCCACTGTGGGTACTCACTTGTACTTTTCGGATGGGAAAGAATTGGAGATTAAAAGTGGGAAGATTCGCGGGGAAGTCTCTGAAGGGATGATTTGTGCGGAGGATGAGTTGGGCATCAGTGAGGATCACGACGGAATCATGGTTTTGTCGCCGGAAACAGAAGTCGGGCGACCGCTGAGTGATTATGTAAAGGTTTGGGAGGACTACATTATAGATATCGATTTGACGCCCAATCGCGCTGATGCAGTATGTCATCTGGGCGTAGCGGAAGACTTAGCGGCCTATATTAATACGAATGAGGAAACGGCGGTCAGTCTACGTACGCCAGCAGCGCCAACTATTCCTGGGGCGAAGGATAAGCAGCCGATGGAAATAGCTGTGGAGCGAACAGATCTCTGTCCACGCTATGCGGGCGTAGTGATTGCAGACATTAAGGTGGGACCCTCTGCGCCGGACATTGCGGAAAAATTGACGAGTATCGGTCTGAGGCCGGTGAATAATATCGTGGACATTACCCAATATGTATTGCACGAGATGGGGCAGCCATTGCATGCTTTTGACTACGCGGTCATTGAGGGGCAAAAAATCATTGTCGACACCCTGCCTTCCGGCACGGTATTTACCAGTTTAGAAGGGGAGGAGATCAAGTTAACGGGCGAGGAAGTTATGATTTGCGATGGACAGAGAAAGCCGATGTGTATGGGCGGCATATTTGGAGGAGTGGACAGCGGAGTCAGCCAGGGAACCCAGAGTGTATTTATTGAGTCAGCGTATTTTGATGCGCAGGCCATTCGAAAGGCATCTATGCATCACGATTTGCGCACGGATGCTGCTAAAGTCTATGAAAAAGGCGCAGATCCCAATCGAGTGATTGCAGCGCTGAACCGAGCGGCAGATCTGATTTTACGCAAGGTGGGGGGAAGAGTGGTGTCGCGCGTGTTTGATACGCAGCCGGAGGGATTGCCTCATCCTGAAGTGTTTCTCAGTTATAAAAAGTTGCATCGATACCTCGGTGTGACATTGAGTAAGGTTCAGGTGAAGGAAATCTGTCAACAACTGCAAATGGCGGTGCTGGAGGATCGCGATGAGGGTATATTGTTGCAAATTCCGACCAACAAGCCGGATGTTTTGCGAGAAGTAGATGTCATCGAGGAGGTGGTACGCATTTACGGCCTGGATAATATCCCCGTTCCTGATCAGGCGAGGATGCCCTTGCAAGCCACGAGCTTTCCGACTGCCTATGATTACAGAGATAAGGTGAGTTATAGTCTCAATGGTGCCGGCTTAAGTGAGGCAATGAGCCTTTCCCTAGTCAATGCTGACATGTACGAGGGAGAAGAGTGGGCTGAGGGTGTAGTAGAAGTCAACAACACTTCGAACCAACATTTGGATGCGATGCGCCGGGAGATGTATTCTTCCATGCTTCAAAATTTATCCAGAAACAGTAATCGCCAGGAACGGGACCTGGGCTTATTCGAGTTTGGACGAATTTATTACCAGGATCCTGCAGATCAGTGGAAAGAAGAAGAGCGTCTGAGCATAGGAATCATGGGACGTCGCATGGTCGATTCTCGTTTTGCTTCTTCGGAAGAGCAGGTGAGTTTTTTCGATGTTAAAGCCCATGCGATGAGAGTTTTTGATTGTTTGGGCTTAGCGGGGTTTCAGGTGAGTGAGATTGAGGATCACCCTATTTTATCGTATGGTCTGCGTTGGCATCGAGGGCCACAGGTGCTGGCAGAGTTAGGGAAGGTGAGAAACAAATTTGGAGGATATCGCATAGATGCTGAAGTGTTTTGTGCAGATATTCACTGGGGGCGTTGTTTGGATGCGGTGCGTTCCAAAGAATTCATCTTTGAGTCTTTGAATAAGTATCCTGCGGTGGAGCGCGATTTAGCTTTGGTTTTGGAAAGAGGAGTGAGTTTTGAAGAAGTGGAGCGGGCGATATATAAGGCAGAGAAGAAATTGGTGCGCGAAGTACATTTGTTTGATCACTATGAAAATGAGGAACAGTTGGGAAAAGGAAAGAAATCGTACGCTATTCGAGTAAAGCTCCAAAGTGATAATCAAACCCTTAAGGATAAGAACGTAGAGAAGATAATGAGTAAGATTATGAAATCATTAGAGAAGAGCTCGGGAGCGCAACTTCGATAACCCAGGCATAGGCTGAAATATAAGTTTTAGCGCGATTTGGGTAAGGTGAAGGAAGTGTAAAGTATGATAATTTAATTGTATATTTGAGAATGATGCAGCCGATAGAAAACAGCGCAGATGAGTTAATTCAAAAAATTGAGCTCCTGAGTCGAGAGTTCAAGCGGCTGTCCGGACAAATTGAGGAATTAAAGAAAAAAAACGAGAATTTAAACGAGGAAGTAGTTAAATATAAAGCTGAAATTCAGCGAATGCAGGACAAGACACCTGGCAAGTATGTGCATACAGATGAAAGTGATGCTATGGAGCAGACAGAGGCGATACAGGAAGAGTTGGAGAAATACATAGCAGAATTAGATGAGTGTATTGAAAATATGAAGCAATTATGAGTGATCGGGAGAAGCCGAGTGTAATTAGCGCTAAAATTGAATTGGCCGGTCGGGTGTATCCGATCAAAGCGGCCGAAGATGAGTTGGAGCAGATCCGTTCTATCGCCCGGGAGGTCGATGAGAAGGTCCAGGACTTCAAGCGTGCGTATCCGTCAAAAGATACCCAAGATTGTTTAGCGATGACATTACTGACTTATGCTGTGGATAAAAGCACTTTAGGTGAAGATGGCGTGGAGAGAATTCACGACAAATTGACAAAAGCACATGATTTGCTAGATGGATTGGTCCGAAGCTGATTTCTGTTTTTGATTTTTTTCATAATAAAACAGAGTATATAATGGACACAATTTTAATATTTATTGGAGCGGTAGTAATCGGTGTTGTGATCGGGTACTTTTTGGTGAATTCTATTTTGCGCAAGTCGAATGCGGCAAAGATCAAAGAGATCAACCAGAAGTCAGATATTGAGATAGAAAAGGCTCGGGTGAGTGCACAGCGCATTATTGATGAAGCAGAGACCAAGGCAGAGAAGATCATGAGTAAGGCTGAAAGCAAGCACGAAAGTATCAAGCAGAAGAAGATTCGAGAAGCGAAAGATAAGTTTGCCACTTTTAAGAGTGAGTTTGAGGATTTCAAGCGACAGCAAAAGGGCGATATTAAGGAGAGGGAGTCAGAGGTGAAAAACCGAGAGAAGGAACTTCAGTCAAAGCGCGACAAATGGAAAAGCGAAAAGGAAGGAATAGAACAGGAGAAGAGTGAGATAGAGTCGATCCGAAAGAATTTGGATACGCAAATTCGCGTCCTGGATAAGCGAAAGAAGGAGTTGGAGGAGTCCAATGAGAAGCAAATCAAGCAGTTGGAGCAAATTTCCAAACTGTCTGAAGATGAGGCCAAAGAGCAATTATTAGATGCGGTTCGTGCCAAGGCAGATACAGAAGCGATGGCGATCAAGAAGCAGACCTTATCCGATGCCAAATTATCAGCTAACAAGGAAGCGAAGAAGATTGTTATTCAGTCCATTCAACGCATGTGTGCCGAATACACCATTGAAAACACCGTTTCGGTATTTAATTTGGAATCCGATGATTTAAAGGGACAGATTATAGGAAGAGAGGGAAGAAACATACGCGCATTGGAAGCAGCAACTGGTGCCGAGTTGGTGGTTGATGACACGCCGGAAGCCATTGTGATTTCTAGTTTTGATCCGATTCGAAGAGAGATTTGTAGATTGTCCTTAAAGCGCTTAGTAGCTGACGGAAGGATTCATCCTGCACGCATCGAGGAGGTGACCGCAAAAGTCAAAAAAGAACTGGATGAGCAAATCGTAGAAATTGGAGAGCGCACCATTATAGAATTGGACATTCACGGATTACATCCCTATCTGGTAAAAATGGTGGGACGAATGAGATTCCGATCGTCGTACGGACAAAATTTGCTCAAACACTCTATTGAGACAGCGCATATTTGCGCGACCATGGCTGCGGAATTGGGGCTTAGCCCTAAGCAGGCCAAGATGGCCAAGCGCGCCGGCTTGTTGCACGATATTGGAAAGGTCTCAGAGGAAGATTCAGAGTTGTCACATGCCATTTTAGGCATGAAGATGTGCGAGAAGCACGGGGAGCAAGATATTGTTTGCAATGCGGTAGGAGCGCACCACGATGAGATTGAGATGAATAATATGTTGTCACCCATCGTTCAGGCGGGAGATGCCATATCAGGTGCCCGACCGGGAGCTCGAAGAGAAATATTAGAATCTTATTTGAAGAGGATTGGAGAGTTAGAAGAACTGGCCATGTCCTATGAGGGCGTGCAAAAAGCATATGCGATGCAAGCCGGTCGTGAATTGAGAGTGATTGTGGAGTCCAACAAAGTGTCAGACGGCTTTGCGGATGATTTATCCTTTATGATTTCAGAAAAAATTCAAAATGAGATGACCTATCCGGGGCAAATCAAAGTTACTGTTATACGAGAAAAGCGATCAACAACTTTTGCCACTTAGGCCTTTATTTAAAGTGCTTTGATCTTCTCCTATAGGCTATCGCGATGTAAAATTGCATTTCGATGAAAAAAAAGTGCAGGGTAGTTTTAAAACAGTTCTGAAATAATTACCTTTGCGCTGTTTTTAAGAAACAATGTAAATCAATGCCTGTGTCAAAACAGATTTTGTACAAAGTAAGATTTTGGAGTACTTCGATGTGCATGGCCATCCTTTTTGTCCTGCCGATGGCTGTCGCCTCAGCAGCATCTGGAGGGGATGAGATTACTACAAAAGAAGAATATATCGATGGAGTTTTGCATCACGTGCAAAATTCAAATGAGATTCATTTGGTCGGGGACTTTTCTGTTCCCTTGCCCATCATCGCATACCACGCAGAAGACGGCTTTTTGCTGACGATGTCTTCATCCTTCGATCATGGCCATAAGGCAGTGGATGGTTACGTGCTATACCACGGGAGAATTCATCGAGTCTTAGGAGATTTCCCAAAGGGTACAGTTGAGATTGATAGCTTCGGTCATTATCATGAAGGCGACTACGCGGACAAACCTTATGTTGATTACGGAGGAAAGACTTACCCTTTAGATGCACCCGGTACATTTATGGAATCATCGAGTTTCTATGATTTTTCCATTACAAAAAACGTGGCGACCATGTTTTTGGCCGTTATTTTAATGTTTTGGCTCTTTGGCTCCGTAGCTAAGTCCATGAAGCGCAGAGAAGGGCAAGCGCCCAAGGGCGTACAATCCTTTATGGAGCCCCTGGTTATTTTTATTAGAGACGATATAGCAAAGCCATTTATTGGTGATCAGCACGAGCGATACCTACCTTTCATAATGTCATTGTTTTTCTTTATTCTCATTTTGAATTTACTGGGCTTAGTTCCTTTCATAGGGAGTGCGAACGTGACGGGTAATGCAGGCACGACTTTAGCTCTAGCCTTATTTACTTTTGTCATTATGATTGCGGTGTCTAAAAAAGACTTTTGGTCGCATATGTTGTGGATGCCCGGTGTACCGATTTTAGTAAAAATTATTCTGGCCTTTATCGAATTGATCAGTTTAATCATAAAGCCCGTGACCTTATTTATTAGATTAGGGGCCAATATTACAGCAGGTCACATTGCTATTTTAGCAATGGTTGGCTTGATTTTCATATTCAGTGGCTTTGGAGAGAGTCTCTCCGGAGGGGTCGTTGGGGCATTGATTTCAGTGCCGTTCACCTTTGCCATGAATCTATTAGAAATATTTGTTGCAGTATTGCAAGCATTTATATTTGCTTTGCTCTCCGCCATGTACATTGGACAAGCGGTGGAGGTCAGTGCAGATCATTAATCATTTTCTATAAACTCAGTGTTATGTACACAGCAATTGGAATGGGACTAGCAGTTATCGGTGTCGGATTAGGCATCGGAATGATTGGAGGCCGCGCAGCCGAAGCAGTAGCTCGGCAGCCGGAAGCTACAGGTGATATTCGTACTACGATGATCATTTCTGCAGCATTAATTGAAGGGGTAGGTATTATCGCTTTGATTCTTTCATTTATCTCTTAACTGTATTTTCCCAATGGAAAAGGATGGGGTATGTAACGGTTGGTTACAGCCCCTTCACTTAAATTTTGAAAAATATGTTTTTAGTCAGTTTTCCTCCCTTAAATCCGGATCCGGGACAATTTTTCTGGACCACGGTGATTTTCTTGCTGGTGTGGTTGGTATTGGGCCGAACGGCTTTCAAGCCGATTGCTAATGGTTTGAGAAAACGCGAAGGGGATATTCAAGATGCTTTAGATGCTGCAGAAAAGGCCAAAGCTGAAATGCAAGCCTTGCAATCGCAAAATGATGAGCTTTTGAAAGAAGCACGTGAAGAGCGTAGCCGTATTCTTAAGGATGCCAAGCAGGCCGCTGAGTCTATCGTTAAAGAAGCGAAGGATAAAGCAAAAGAAGAAGCTGCTTTGCTCGTAGAAAGTGCAAAAAATGATATCGAAAGCCAAAAGGCCTCTGCTATGCGAGAGGTGAAACAAGAGGTGGGTGCAATGGCAATAGATATTGCCGAACAGGTACTACAGTCGAAGTTGAGTGCTGAAGGCGAACAAACAGCTCTCGTTCAGCGTCTAGTAGATCAAATGAGTAAAAATTAATAGGAATGTCTGTAAATAGAATTGCGGCGAGGTATGCGCAGACCTTAATTTCGGCAGCGCAGGAACAAAACACACTGGAAGAGACCTATCAGGATCTTTTGGAGGTGCAGCAGTTGATTGAAGGCAATGATGAGTTACGACGCTTTTTGAAGAGTCCAGTAATTCAGAATGCAAAGAAAGCTGATGGAATTGTCGCGATCTTTGAGAATCACCTAAAGCCTTTGACGGTTTCGTATTTGCGATTGATCTGCGAAAAGGGCAGAGCACCGCAATTGTCTTTTATCATTAGAGTTGTAGGAGAAAAATACCGGGTAATCAAAGATATTACCCAAGTGGAGGTGCGATCGGCAGCTTCTTTGAATGATGAAAGCTTGCAGAAGTTAGAAAATTCTATTCGCCAACTAAAAGGAGTGCGAAGTAAAATTGAAATGAATCACTCGGTTCATCCAGAATTAGTGGGTGGCTTTGTTATTCAATTTGAAGATAAAGTGTACGATGCCAGTGTGTCGCATCAAATCCAAGAATTGCGAAAGATAATCGCAGATTAAATCAATAAAAAGTATTTATCAAGATGGTGAATGTTAAACCGGACGAAATTTCATCCATACTCAAGCAGCAGTTATCCAGTGCAGGAGCTGAAATCAATTTAGAGGAATCAGGTATAGTCCTTCAAGTGGGGGATGGTATTGCTCGTATCTATGGATTATCCCAGGTACAAGCCGGAGAATTGGTTGAGTTTGAGAATGGAGTGCAAGCGATAGCATTGAATTTGGAGGAAGACAACATTGGTGTTGTACTTTTGGGACCTGATGATGATATCCGGGAAGGTTCTAGTGCTAAGAGAACAAACCGCATTGCTTCAATTGAGGTAGGAGAAGGAATATTGGGTCGAGTGGTGAATCCCTTGGGACAACCCATCGATGGGAAAGGACCGATCGGTGGAGATCTCTATGAGATGCCGTTGGAGCGTAAGGCGCCGGGTGTGATTTATCGACAGCCGGTGGATGAGCCTTTACAGACCGGAATCAAGGCCATTGACTCAATGATTCCCATCGGTAGAGGACAGCGAGAGTTGATTATCGGTGACCGACAAACGGGGAAAACAGCGATTGCCATTGACACCATCATTAATCAAAAAGAATATTACGATAAGGGAGAACCTGTATATTGCGTATACGTTGCCTCCGGACAAAAGGACTCAACGGTAGCTCAGGTGGCGAAAGTACTGGAAGATAATGGAGCCATGCCCTACACGGCAATTGTTTCAGCATCTGCAGCAGATCCGGCCGCCTTGCAATTTTATGCACCTTTTGCCGGTGCATGCATCGGAGAGTTTTTTAGAGATACCGGACGTTCGGCTTTGGTAGTATTTGACGATTTGTCCAAGCAGGCCGTAGCGTATCGGGAGGTTTCTCTTTTGTTAAGACGCCCACCGGGCCGCGAAGCTTATCCTGGTGATGTTTTCTATTTGCACTCCAGACTTTTGGAAAGATCAGCTAAGGTTATCGACAACGACGAGTTGGCTCGACAAATGAATGATTTGCCAGAGACACTCAAGGATGTAAAGGACGAAAATGGGGAGCCAATGATTAAAGGAGGTGGTTCATTAACCGCTTTGCCTATAATTGAAACACAAGCTGGAGACGTTTCTGCTTATATCCCCACAAACGTAATTTCCATTACGGATGGTCAGATTTTCCTTGAGACAAACCTATTTAATGCGGGTGTACGTCCAGCGATAAATGTGGGTATATCTGTTTCTCGTGTTGGGGGAGCTGCTCAAATCAAGCCGATGAAGAAAGTATCGGGTACTTTGAAGTTAGATCAAGCGCAATACAGAGAATTAGAGGCATTTGCTAAATTTGGTTCTGATCTCGATGCGTCAACTCAGGCTGTCCTGGAGAAAGGAAAGCGAAATGTTGAAATTTTGAAGCAACCTCAATACTCGCCAGTATCTGTTGAAAAACAAGTGGCGATTATTTATGCCGGAGTTCAGGGATTGATGATCGACGTGCCAGTAGAAAAAATCAAGGAGTTTGAAGAATTTTTCACTAGTACCTTAGAACAGAAGCACCCAAAAGTATTAGAAAACTTCAGAGCAGGTAAGTACCAGGAAGAAGATTTGAAAACAGTTAAAGAGCTAGCACTGGACTTAGTGAAGCAATATAAGTAGCAAGTCAGTAAGCGATAAATAGCATCGTATTATGGGAGTCAATTTAAAGGAAGTTCGGGACAGAATGGCATCTGTTCAAAATACGCAACAGATTACAAAAGCCATGAAAATGGTTTCTGCAGCCAAGTTGCGCAAGGCACAAGATGCTATTACTGAGTTACGCCCATATGCCAACAAATTAGAGGAAATCCTTTCTAATCTTGCAGATAATGTTGATTCTGAGAGTCTGAGCTCATTAACAGCGCAGCGAGAGGTGAAGTCAGTCCTACTCGTAGTCATTACTTCCAGTAAGGGATTGTGCGGAGCCTTTAATGCCAATGTAATCAAGGCGGCCAGGGAGAAACTTGACGGTGAATATGCAGATGCCGTCAAAGCCGGTGGTGTCAAATTGGTTTTTATAGGAAAGAAGGGACGTGAGTATTTTAAGAATAAGTATCCTACGGTTCAAAAGGTAGATGACTTTGTAGATCTAATTGAGAAACCATCATTTGATGCGGCGGCTTCCTTGAGCAATATCATGATTCAGCGTTTTCAGGAAGAAGTATACGATCGCATCGACATTGCTTTTTCAGAATTTCGCAATGCGGCGATGCAGAATTTTATTGTTTACCCTTACTTGCCGATCAATCAATCTGAGCGACTGACTGAGATTAGCGCCGGATCTGATGGCGGGAAAGAGAAGGAGTCCTCTTCTAATGCAGATTATATTTTTGAACCCGATCAGGATCAATTGTTGTTGCAACTCATTCCTTCTATTTTGAGAACGCAAATCTTTCGCTTTTTGTTAGACACTTCGGCTTCGGAGCACGGTGCTCGGATGACAGCGATGGATAAGGCGACCGACAATGCCAGCGACTTGTTGAAAGAATTGAGAATCAACTATAACAAGGCGAGACAGGAAGCGATTACCCGCGAATTGTCAGAAATCGTCGGAGGAGCTGCCGCTCTGGAAGGATAGAATAATTTCCATTTCAATACTGTTTTATTTCAATGATGCTCACATCATTTTGAACATGAGTTGTATTCCATCCAATTATTTTCGAAAGGATTTGTGTAACTAAGCGTGTGCGTTTCAAGAAGACCTTGGTGTTGGTGTTCTGCCGGCTTGAATACCCGGGGTACTGAACTTCCCCTTATGATGTGTTGTTGGATTTACTCGATTATTTACTCCTTAAGGTTAGAAATATCGTTCCGGGTAAGCGGCCGGAGGCCGCAAGCGTGAGGGGTGCGGAGGGCGCACCGCCGCAGGTGGTGCGGTGCGAAGAGGTAGATGCGCAAAATATTGCGCCTCTACCTCAAGTACGAAACCCCGGAGGGGCCCGACCCTCACCAACTCTTTGGTGAGGGGCACGCCCAAGAAAATATAAATAGCGATATAATCTTGTGCTTATTTTCTAATGGCTTCCAAAAACTCCTTTTTTACGGCTGCATCTTCCTGAAATCGACCACTATAAAAGGAAGTGATGGTAGAACTGTCGGGATCTTCAACGCCGCGCATAGATACACACATGTGATCCGCCTCAATCCAAAGGGCAACATCATCTGTATGTAGCGTGTTTTTTAGATCTTCCCCAATCTGTCGGGTGAGCCGCTCCTGCACCTGAGGGCGTTTGGCATAATACTGAACCAGGCGATTGAGTTTGGAGAGGCCTACAACTTTATCTCCGGGGATATAGGCAACATGCGCTTTTCCAATGATCGGGACAAAGTGATGCTCGCAATGCGATCGAAAACTTATATTTTTTTCGACGAGTATGTTGTGATAATTGTAGGTATTTTCAAATAAGCGAATATCGGGCCGTTGGTCTGGGTGTAATCCGCTAAATACTTCATTGACGTACATTTTTGCGACTCGACGTGGAGTGCCTGACAGGCTATCATCCTTCAAATCGAGCCCCAAAGTCATCATGATTTCTGCAAAATGTCTTTCTATGCGCTCTATTTTTTCTTCGTCGCTGATGAAAAAAGCATCTACATGCATTGGTGTTTCTGTAGAATTGCTCATGTGGTGATCTCCCATAAGGTCGGAATCATTGGGGTCTACAACTTCTATCGCCGCCGCCGGGGAATCTATAGAATTGATTCCATTATTGGAAAGAGATAAATTACTTGCTCTGATACTTTTTCCGTTGGTTTTCATTTTCTGTATTTGGATAAGAATTGCACGTTTAACGGCAAAAGGGATTTATTTGTTTAGGCTTAGACATAAGAAAGCTAAACAAGACAGGGAGAAGACATTTGCATTGTAGCTAAAAGTGGTATTCAAAATCTACTGATGGACTGCTCTTCACGGGGTTTATGGCTGATATGAAACACCCTTGGGATCGATATGCAGGGCCCTTAATTCTTTCGCTTTATTGG
>Ga0306912_1000257_pt1 | contig 32718 bp, 23 predicted proteins | sample AntRauFillE10628_FD_190443 | JGI IMG/M metagenome (GOLD analysis project Ga0306912, IMG submission 190443) | Saline lake microbial communities from Rauer Islands, Antarctica - Metagenome Filla E10 #628 (v2) (version 2) | ecosystem: Environmental > Aquatic > Non-marine Saline and Alkaline >...
ATCACGTCCCTGAAATACTATCTCGTTCTTTTCAAGTGCAGAAATTTCACCTGCTTTAAATTGAACACCCGTTTCATTGGCGACCTCACGGCTAATTCCGGAAACAGCTTCAGCTACTACAATCCTTACAGACTCCCCTGGTCCCAGAGTATACGGACCATACCCTGAAGCAGCCGAAAATCCGCCCGAAGTTCCAAGTGACGGGTCACCCGATGGTTCTAAAAATCCGGGAAGACCTGACGGCTCAACTCTGAAGGCATGACGGTTCGTCCTACCTATCGTCATCCGGTCATACTCCTGCTGCATCACCACATTGTTGAACGAGTCGTTCTGAAAATTCAATTGATCATCCGAGTGTATTTCATCCATTGTTGACGGCTGATTGGGATCGTCAGATGGATCACTTGGTGACGTATCAGCATGAAGTGTTACTCGGCCAAGAAAGTGATAAGCGGCCAGTCGACCAGTGGTATCTGATTCAGAGAGATAACCTCTTGACGTATTTGGAACCCAAATAGGACCTCCAATATTATCATCAAACTCAACCTGAGCATCTTCCCAGTAACCGTGCCATGCAAAATGAGCCCTGAAATTTTCCGGTTCTTCTGGACGTAAACCATCACCGCGCCTGTCTACCATCGTATTTATTCCCCATCCTGTTTCATTCCCCATGACGAAACGTGTAGCACGAACCGGAGCCCAGCGATTCTGGAAATAAAACACAACATCTTCCAATGTCTGATCAGGAAGCTCAATCTCCTCATCATCATCTACATTTCCCGTGTTGGTAAAAACAAACTCGATAATATGGTAATTGTCATGAAACCCCTGGCTAAACTGCATAATATTACGTTCAACAGTGACTCCAAGTAGAGTATTAGAACGGCTATAGAACATGCGGTCGGCAGGAAGCGACGGGTCAACCTCATCAATATCTACAACATTCAGCAGGGAATTCAGCCCGTCAACCACGACGTCAGGATCTTCATATTTTGAAAAAATTCGTTGTTCGATGGGATAATAAACACCATCTCCCCTGACACGCGGCCCCAGATGAGCTACACGAACCGGATAGTTGTTACCGTTGGCATCGGTTACGTTTCTGGCGCCAATCCAAAGTCCTTTTGCTGCCTGTGCGTCCTGACTCCTGTAGATTGCAGGCCAGCGTAAACCGGCCTGCTGTTCATCAATAAAACCCTGTTCGATTTCAGTTCCTATGTTTGAATAAAAATTATGCAGGGACCCAACATCCATCCATTGATATGATACTTGCGCTACTGCCGGTTTCACAACAATTGAACATGCAAGAACAATAGTAAAACATATAAGTTGTGTAATCTTGTATCTAACGTTCATACTCAGCTATTTGTAGTGATTGCGTTCAATTTATTTGGTTATAGCGATACCCTGATTCCAAACTGGAATGCTCTAGGATTGAAAAAGGTGAAGAAATTCTGGTTTGGCATATCGATATAGGCCTTGTCATCCAACACATTATCAACAAAACCCTGATCAGCCTGTACAAACTGTCCATCTACAAATTGATAAAACTGGTCCTCAGATGGAACCCAATAGAGTGCCCGACCGGTTGGCGACTGTACGTTCATGAGATTACTTACAGATTCTATGGGTACGAAATCCACTCCGGATTTTCGGTAATCACCCGGGCGATCACTTCCTGTAATAGTTGTTTCAGGATTTCCATACCCCGCAACCACATCTGACGGCAAATGCAGAGACCTCATGTAGTTGAGGTAATCATCTCCATCTACGAATCCTGCATTTGTAAAGTAGTTCATCCGTTTTAGATTCAAAACGTTGGACATATCAACAAAGAAATTCAAATCTCTGTTAGGACCGAGATCAAACTGCCGGCTGAGCCGCAGGTCGAAATCCCATACATCTTTCCACTTTACATTGTTTATAATATCCTGAGTTATAGCCCCGCCGTCAGACCAGGTAAATGTGATCCCTGACTGCCATCTGGCGATCGTACTCAGCGTCCAGTTACCAAACGGATGGAACCCGTTGATACCGGGACCCAAATCAGCGGGAGCAAAAAAGTCGATATATGCTCTTGCAAACGGACGTGGAACCGGACGAAACAGCTGGTTGTCCGTAAATCCTTCTGTCCGGTTATAATTTCGCTGATCATTGAGATTCTCGTAGTTCTCGAGCGTTCCAAACAGACCACCGGACGAGATGCTGTATGTATAATTGACCTCACCACGAACAAACCGGCCAACTACCTTTTTAAGCGTAAGCTCAAAACCCCGTGTGTCCCTGTAAGAAAATGGTTGACTAATAGAATAGTTTGGCTGATTTCCCCTACCAATATATTGAACCTGTGTTGGCTGTTGGGACACATCCTGATAGTATCCTGATACGCGTACAAGAAACATATCCAGCAGGTTATGCTCATATCCCAGTTCATATGCCACTGTTTTTGGAAGAGGGTTATTGGGATTAGCCAACCTTGTTACACCGTTTGAAAAAGGCGCGCGCCGAATCATGTATAAATCTTCCGGATCAGGCATGGAGTAAAAATGCCCGTAATTGAAGAACAGCTTACTGTCTTCATTGATAGGGAATGAAATTCCCATTCTGGGACTGAGGTTTAACTGGACATCTGGCTTCTCGGTATCCAGAACTTCCTCCAGATTATCAGCATTATTTACAAACGCATCAGTATATGGATCAAATTCAAACCACTCACTTCTTGGGTTTGAATAGTCAAGACGCAGCCCCACATTTGCTATCATACCTCTGAACTCAAATCGGTTTTGAAGATATGCCGCCCCCCTCAAGGGATTATTTTCCCACCTTGATATTACATTCCCGGTTGGAAGTGCTGAATCTATTCGCGCATAATTAACGTTGTGAGATGCACTCACCAGCTCAATACCAGCTTTTACCTGGTTATAACGATCAACCTGGCTCGTTATATCAATCCGGCCGGAGTAGGTAGCAACCCTGCTGCTGTCTCTGGAGTTACTCATCCCAACACCCATTCTCATTCCAGAACCTATGCCATTAGCGTTCTGGGCAAAAAACCCAAACGGTGCCTCGTCAAAACCAACGCCACCAAAAAAGACAACAGATTCAGTGTTTCTGAGCCTTCCCGGGTTGGTATCATACGTACTTTCGTTTCTGCTAAGGGTTATATCATAAAAAGTGTTGCTGCTCAAGCTGTGAGTAAATTTAGCCCCTATGTTAGTGAATTTCCGTTCTGAGGGTGCCCAATAATCGGACGCATACATTCTGGATCTTATAAAACTTACGCGCTCCATTTGAGCTGACTGACTTTGGGCCGACGCAAAGAATCCCGGCAAGCCTGAATTGTTGCTGTTTGTTCCGGTTTCTTTGCCAAACAAACCGTCGATCGATAGCTTCATCCCTGACCGAATATTCGAGGTCATTCTAAGCTGGAGTGTCCTGTCTTTGAATCTGTCGCGAGAAAGCGGAACCATATACATTGTTTGAGACTCACGGACGGATGCACTAAACCGAAGATCCCCGAGCATCTCGCTAACGCCGGGTACAGGACCGCTAATTGTTAAATCTACATCATAATCCGGCTCAGTTATGCCAAACTCCTTGCGATGCTGCCATAAAAATGCCTGTTGTGCAGCTTCAGGCGTAATATTATTATCAGGATTATTATCTGAATTAAATTGATCAGCTATAGCATTCCAGCCCACAAATGAGTCGTAATTTTCCCTCGTATAAGAATCCCATGCGCCGTTAGATGTTCCTGTCCATGCCACATCATCGTCCAGGTAAGGCCGTATCCAGTATGAATCACGGTTATTCACCGCAGGACCAAAGTGTTTTTGCTGAGGCGGCCGATACCGGATAATGGCATCAGCTTCGTACCTATCTGAACGCCCTTCTTTGCTGGTCACCTGAATTAAACCCGATCGGATATTCCCGTATTCAGCATTAAACCCGCCTGTCTGAAGCTGGATACTCTCCACTGATGTCAAACTAATACTTGTATACGGAGTGTTGCTTCTGCCATCGCTCAGCGTCAGACCATTCAGATTAAATCCTACCTGATCGGCTGAACCACCCCGGATGCTTAACCCCTGAACACCAGCCTGAAGACCAATTGCTTCACTGACGGATGAAATTGGCAAATTCTCAATGTCCTCCTTTGAAATATTCGACCGGCTTGAAGAGACGTCACGCTGAACAACGGGCTTTACGGCTTGAACCACAATTTCCTGTCCCTCGATCACCTGTTCACGAAGCTCGATATTTACTACGGTCACCTCATCTATGTTAACCTCCACATTGTTCACAACAACCGGAGCAAAACCAACCATGGTGGCCCGAAGCGTGTAAACACCTGCACTCACGTTGTTTATAGAGTAATAACCATCAACATTTGTCTGAGCGCCCTGTGTGGTACGTTCAATAATGACGTTAACTCCGGGCAACGAATTTTCTGTACCTTCTTCTATAACAGTTCCTTCAATCCTGCCTGTTTGAGCAAGAGTAACGGAGCTAAAAGTAAAAAAGAAGAGTATCGTTAACAGTAGTGGCTTTTGACCCATATTCAATACCAAATCCTAATATTTGAAGTTCTGAAAACAGCTGATGTGTTAGCCGTCTTCATGCTTTCCTAAAACCATTATATCAGATAGAAGTTTTTTATCAAAGCTATTTCGCCACATATCGCTCTAATCGCAAAGTTTGGAACCGCTTCCACACCTAAAAGCCTATTGCAATATCAAAATTCTAAAGTAGTTTAGAGTGTAGAATCAACATAAAAACTCATAATCCCGTCCATATTAACAGGGCGCCGGTCATAATTAAGGGCCGTTTTTTCAAACCTACAACTCATCGTACATATGAAGAAGATTTACTATTTAATCATCCCACTCCTTTTTGTTGCCAGTGCTTTTTCAACTCAGGCAAATGCTCAAAAGCCCGTCGCCGGTGATATTTCCAAAATAATCGAAATGGACGGTGTCGATATAATCAATCCAAAATGGTCGCCCGACGGATCGAAGATTGCATTTACCTCTGCTAATCAAACCGGACTCTGGGTAGCTGATGCAAACGGCGATAACATTCAGCAAATTACGGATGATGAAAGCGTAGGATTTGGATTCTCCTGGTCATATGATTCCAGCTATCTATTAGCCCGCCACTCTGTACAAAACGGTCCCCGGCGAATTCATGCAGTAAAATTATACAGTATAGAAACTGGAGGGGCTACAGAACTAACCGATTACAGAAACCAGATGCCGGCTGTTCCGGTATTTTCAGCTAACCAGCAGCAGGTACTCCTTCCTCTGCGCGATCGTGTTGAAACATTGGAGAGCGGACTTCAACTTCGCATGAAAACTATACCTACGGGAGAAGCAACAACTCAGCCAGTTGTCCTCAATAGTCGTTCGGCTATACAGGTGGCAACTGACCAATCAGACAGTTATAACACGCTTGTCCCATTTGAGGGGCGTACATTTTTAAATGCTACACCCTCTCCCGACGGGCAGCGCATCGCTTTTGAAGTTATGGGTGGTAATCTATACATCATGAACACAGATGGTTCTGGCATTGTAGATCTGGGGCGTGCAAATCGACCTGAGTGGTCACCGGATGGTAGATATCTTGCCGCAATGCTGGCTGAAGACGACGGCTACCAGATGACTCAGTCGGACATTGTCGCATTTACAACAGACGGCTCTGAATGTCTCTATTTCACGACATCTTCCGGCCTGATTGCGATGAATCCATCATGGTCGCCCGATGGCTCTAAGATCGCATTTCACGCTGCAAATGAAAGCGGCATTTTCGTGCTTGAACTTATAACAGAATAAGGGATCTCCAAAGATGAAACTATTTAAGAATTTTTACCATAATAATGCAATACTCAGCTCCCTTGCTGTAATAACTTTTTTAATTTTTCAATCTGTGCCGGCAGCGGCACAAGACCCGGACATTACCGGTTTTGACGGTTGGTCTGTTGTTATTGATCCCGGCCACAGCCAGACAGAAAATATGGGCATATACAATTTTTCAGAAGCTGAAAAAGTATTGACCATTGCCCTTCATTTGCGCGAGATGTTATTGAACAAAACAGATATTTCTGATGTCTACCTGACGCGGGATAACGGGTCGGATATTGTAGGTCTGACACAGCGAACCGATTTCGCAAATAGTTTAGCCGCAGACTTTTACCACTCAGTGCATAGTGACGCCGGTCCCCCAAGTGCCAACTCTACGCTGTTACTCTGGGGAGGGTGGCTGAATTTCCAAAACCAAATTGTTGAAAAAAATTCTACCGGCGGGCAAGCTATGGGCGATATTATGAACGAGAACCTGCCCTCGGCAATGAGAATTGGTACAAGAGGCTCATTTCCGGATCGAACGTTTTATCAAAGCGGGCCAGGCAATCAGTATCCCTACCTTCATGTAAACCGTGAAAGCAATATGGCTTCCGTACTATCTGAGGGAGGATTTCATACCAGCCCTGAACAGAATCAGCTGAATATGAATGAAGACTACCTGAGAATTGAAGCACAAAGCCACTTCTGGTCTTATATGGAGTATTTAGATATTGACCGTGTGAAGGTAGGAATTTTGTCTGGTGTTATTACTGATAGGGAAACCGGTGACCCCATCAAAGGAGTAACAGTTACCGCAAACGGATCAACATATACCACAGATACATATGATTCACGGTTTAACGAATATTCAAACGACCCTGAGCAGCTCTCAAATGGCTTTTACTACCTATCGGGCCTGACTCCTGAATCGGAACTTACACTCACTGTTGAGGCTCAGGATTATTTTACTGAAAGTGTGGTGGTTACTGTTAACCCTTTTGATTTTACCTTCGCCGATGTCGATCTTTTGTCAAGTCTCCCACCCTTCGTTGATTCTCTCTATTACGATCCACAAGAAGGCCTCATGCCGGGAGAAAACCTGAGGATTGAATTCAACCGTGCAATGAATCGTCAGACAGTTGAAGCAGCGATCGAGATCGCGCCGGAGGTTGAGTACACTGTAAGCTGGCAGAATGACCAGATTCTTCGTATCCGAACAGAAAATTTTGACTATCTAACAGAGTACTCATTCACTATTAATGATTCCGCTCTCGATCAATTTGACAACATGCTGGATGGCGATCAAAATGGCGAAGAAGGTGGCACATACACGGCCATTATCAACACAACGAGTGAAGATACGGATGCCCCGCAATTGGCAACCAGTTATCCGTTAAATTCTGGCTTTAACTTCTTCAACGAAGATATTATTCAGCTGGTGTTTAACGAACCCCTCAATGAAGAGATCATTGAGGGATTGGCTATCGGACTTGTGTCGTCATCTGATGCAGATCCGGATTTTACTGTTTCGTACACGGAAATGAATGAACTCGGCGTAATTCAATTAATACCTCATACGCCGTTAATTACCGCCAGCTCATATGATGTGATACTATCTTCCGGAATTGAGGACCAGTTCGGGAATGCAACTGAGGCTGAAATCTCTTTGAGTTTCATTACTTCTGGCAACGGAATTGTAAATCCCAGGTACATCGATTCTTTCAATCAGGGGGTCACCGACTGGTGGGAACCTCAGCAAAGCGGGTCTACGAGTGGTATTGTAACTGAATTAACAAGCCGCCCACATGAAACAGAAGATCAATTGAGCCAAAAAGGAAGTAGCGGCGCCATGCGCATTAACTATGGTTGGGATGAAGCGTCTAATGGCCCCTACCTGATTCGTGTGTATAAAGGTGACGGCCTTCGGTTTAATGCAAATGATGAAATGCTGGCATATGTGTTTGGGGATGGATCAGACACGCCGATGCGGTTTGTTGTACGTGATGAAAACAACCAGCTTGAAGCCAGCGACTGGATAGATATTAGCTGGATTGGCTGGCGCCTTGTACGCTGGGAGATGACTGATGAAACATCGAACGCCTGGGTAAATGGCGACGGAAATCTTGATGGTGAGTTATTCATAGACAGTATTCAACTGAGTTATACTAAAGGTGAGTCTGCTCAGCAGGGAAGTATCATCGTGGATGAGCTAAAGGTTGCTCAAATTGAGCTTGTTACATCAAATGAAGAGGAGCTCTCATCAAATAAGCCTCAATCTTATGAGCTGAATCAGAACTATCCAAACCCATTTAATCCATCCACCGTCATTAGTTACAGTTTGCCCGTAGCGTCAGATGTAACTCTGAACGTCTACAATCTTACCGGGCAACTCATAGCCAATATTGACCAGGGTAGTCGTCAGGCTGGCATTCATAATATTAATTTTAATGCAGGGCATTTGTCGAGCGGTGTATATATTTATAGATTAACTGCAGGAAATATAGTATTAACGAAAAAGATGACGCTTATTAAGTAAGCTAAGAAGCGCCGCCTGAAGGCTTGGGTTAATGACTACAGACGAATGGATTAAAATAGAAGCGATTGTTGATGAGGCGTTAGCATGTTCTGAACGGGAACGAGACGCCTTCATTAAACAGAGGTGTGCCGGGGATCCGGCTCTGATTGAACACGTGCATTCATTCCTTGCATCTGTATCTGAAGCTGATCAATTTTTCTCATCAAACACTTCTTTAAAAGATAAGATTGAGGAAGAAGCCGTCTCAGATAACCTCCTAACTAAGAATTATGAAACCCTTGTCGGCAATGAGATAGGGGCTTACAGACTCACAAAGCTTCTTGGTGAGGGAGGCATGGGCGCTGTCTTTTTAGGGCAGCGTACCGACGGTCAGTTTGAGCACTCCGTAGCGATAAAAATTATCCGAAGCGGGTTAAACAGATCTGAAATCTACACCCATTTTATTCGGGAACGACAAATTCTGGCGGGCCTGAATCACGAGAACATCGCACGGTTGTATGACGGGGGCGTTACCGAAAATAGTATTCCATATCTGATTATGGAGTATGTGGATGGCACCCCTATTGATGAGTATTGTGACAGTAACAGATTAACTATACCGGAACGTATAGAACTCTTCAAATCTGTTTGCAACGCCGTAGTTTACGCTCACAAAAATTTGGTGATCCACCGTGATTTAAAGCCTGAAAACATTCTTATCACAGACAGTGGTACTGTAAAGGTCATGGATTTCGGTATAGCCCGATTGGTTGACACGCCCTCCTCTGATAATTCATCCGCTGATAAAACCCAGAAGTCGAGCTATATTTCTTTTTCAAATGCGTCACCGGAACAAGTTCGTGGTGATTCCGCAACAACCGCATCAGATATTTACGCATTGGGAGTATTGCTTTTCAAACTGCTCGCCGGCGCGCATCCACTGCCGATTGAACAGCGACCCAAAAAAGAGGTCATTGACCTTATCCAGAATCAACAACCAATGTCGCTGGCCAACAGATTTCATGACCTACCGGCTGTTGAGAAGATTTTAATTCTCAGTAATAGATCCATTAATACCAATAAAGCAACCGAACTGCAGAATGGCGATCTGAATTCAATTGCTCAGAAATGCTTAGATAAGTCTCCTGATGAACGCTATCAAACAGTGGATGACCTGGTACAGGACCTTAACCGGTTTAAAAATAAATTCCCTCTGAGCACCAGGAATGACAGTTCCGTTTACGTTGCAAAAAAATTTACGGCCCGAAACAAAGGTCCTATTTCAGCGGCAGCGGCATTTCTGATCATATCACTTCTATCAGCTCTGTTTTATACGCACGAGGTTCAACAAGAACGTGATATAGCCCAAAGGGAAGCAAATAAAGCCACTCAGGTGACAGAATTTGTGCTGAATTTATTCAAGGGAAGTGACCCTTCACAAACCGGTGGCAGCGATATATCAGCACGAGATCTGCTTAACCGCGGCATCGAACGTACCGAATACCTTTCCAATCAGCCAGAAATTCAGGCCAGCATGTTCGAAGTTCTCGGCCGGATTATGACTGAGCTTGGGGAATACAATGAAGCAACCGACCTACTGCAGCAATCCATTGACCTGCGGTTGGAGGTTTTTGGCGAGAACAATCTCGAGACAATTTCAAGTTATGAACAGATGGGAACACTCCTCAGTGCGAAGGGTGATCTGTTTCAAGCTCAGACTATGCTTGAAACCGCACTTGAAATAAGGAGAAGCCTCCAGGGAACCAGACAGGCAGCGATGTCTGAGGCAAATGCAGAACTTGCATATGTTTACAGACGCCTTGGAAAATATGAGGAGGCTGAGAAGCTTTACCGGTCACTTATTGCTATCTATGAAGCGGAATTAGGGCATGAAGACCCTCTTACACTTACAAGTTTAAGCAGCCTTGGTGTTACTCTCCACACAAGTGGTCACCTTGACGAAGCTGAACAAATATATCGGGAGGTACTCTCAAAACGGTTAGAGCTTTACAATACCGCACACCCCGACATAGCAATGAGCTACAATAATCTTGGCTCACTCCTTCTTAACCTTGGCCGGTTTGATGAATCTGAGGATATGCTGAACAAATCGCTACAAATGAGACGATCACTCTTTGGGGAATCTCATCCAAAGGTAGCTCTGACAATGAACAACCTTGGCATATTAAATCGAAACCGGGGTCAGTTTGAGGAGTCAATATCGCTCATAGAACAATCAATTAGTATCAATCGTGAACTCTTTGGCAGGGATGAGTTACAGACTGCAACTAACTTATTCAGCTTAGCAGAACTTTATTTAATGACCTGCAGATATAGTGACGCGTATAACCATTATGAAAAATCTCATCAGATCTTTAAAGATCATTTACCTGTTGGCAGCTCATTCATAGCACGGTCTTCAATCGGAATGGGTGAATCGAGTCTTAATGTTCAAAGCGCAGATTATCAGTGGGCAGTACAGCAAATCTCAAGCGGTTACGATCGTGTAAAAGAGATACACCCCCGGAACTCTATTGAGTTCGGACTCGCCTCTGCAGCAATGGGTAAAATGTATCTCAAGTCTGATCGGATGGAAGAAGGCGTCTCCTATCTAAACCAGGCTCACCAGATTGTGTCCAAAATTGAGGGAGAAAGCAGCTTTAGAGCAACCGCAATTGAATCTCTGATTACTCAGGGTTTTCCTCAACAAATTGCCGATACAGAAAACTAACAATCCTGCATATTTATCCTTGAAGATTCCTCCCTACTTTAACTACTAAAAAGTTTGAAATAGCGGTATATTTATACCCCATGGAATTACGGGAAAATTCTAAAATTCCGTGAAATCGCTGAACCTCTCCAATTAGGTACTAATTTATTGGAAAAGCGCTTTTATGAAGAGTAAAATTACTCGCACAAATATTTAAACCATTAAAAATATCACAACAGAATTTCCATGAAAAACGACTATGGAAGCCAGCCCAAAAGTCACATTGGACTAGACTACCTCGGGCTTAAAAACAACCAAAATGTATACTGGAATCTGAACCCATCTCAGCTGTATGAACTTGCCCTGAAAAATGACGAGGGTGTTCTCACAGATAAGATGGCAATCCGGATTCTTACGGGAAAATACACAGGGCGGTCACCACAGGATAAATTCATTGTTGACGAACCTTCAACGTCAGATGACATCGACTGGGGCGACGTCAATCAACCGGTCTCAGGCGAAGTATTTGATAATCTGCACGAAAAGATGATCCATTATCTTTCAGATAAAGACCTTTTTGTGAAAGATATGTATGCCGGAGCCGATCCCGATTATAGACTGAATGTGCGTGTTGTTAGTCAGGTTGCTTATCACGCGCTGTTTGCTCACAACATGTTTATACGTCCCGATAAAGAAGATCTTGAGACCCATGAGCCTGAATTTACGGTTCTTGCAGCCCCTCAGTTCCGGGCCGATCCTGTAACTGAAGGAACACGAACCGGTACATTTATCCTGTGCAATTTTGAAAAAAAACTGATCCTCATTGGCGGAACACTCTACTCCGGCGAAGTGAAGAAAGGAATTTTTTCTGTATTGAATTACCTCCTGCCAAAAAAGAACGTGATGGCTATGCACTGCTCAGCCAATATGGATGAACACGGTAAAACGGCTATCTTTTTCGGCTTGTCCGGCACAGGAAAAACAACTCTCTCTGCTGATGTTGATAAAGTGCTGATCGGGGATGATGAACACGGCTGGAGTGAAAACGGGATTTTTAACTTTGAAGGCGGATGCTATGCTAAAACCATCAACCTTAAAAAAGAGAGTGAACCGGAAATCTACCTGACTACGCAGATGCCGGGGACTATTCTTGAAAATGTAGTGCTGGATTCAGATCGAAAACCTAAGTTTAACGATGACAGCCTCACACAGAACACGCGTTGCGCCTACCCTATTCACTACATTCCAAACGCAAGCAGTTCAGGACGCGGCAACCATCCCGATAACATAATATTTTTAACCGCTGATGCTTTCGGGATTCTCCCGCCAATCTCCAGGCTGACTCCCGAGCAGGCGATGTATCATTTCATCAGCGGGTACACAGCTAAAGTTGCGGGGACTGAACGAGGTGTGACAGAACCTCAGGCAACATTTTCAGCCTGTTTTGGAGCTCCTTTCATGCCCCTCCACCCAACGGTTTATGCGGAGCTTCTCGCAGAAAAAATCCGCACCCACAACTCAAATGTATGGCTCGTTAATACCGGCTGGACCGGTGGCCCATACGGTACGGGGCACAGAATGAAACTGGCTTATACCCGGAAAATGCTCAGTGAAGCTCTTGCTGGAAATCTTGATCGTATTGAGTATTCTGAAGATCCGTTTTTCGGGCTTTCAATGCCATCAAACGTTACCGGCATACCGTCAGATATTCTGAATCCGAGAAATACATGGCGTGATAAAGAAGCGTATGATAAAAAAGCCAACGAGCTGGCCAAAATGTTCACCGAGAATTTCAATCAGTTCAAAAAACAGGCCGCTAAAGAAATTCTTGAGGCAGGTCCTGTATAGGATTTTTCCTGATAATTTTTGATAAAATCCGGCATGCTATCCCAATAATTGCCGGACTTTATTTCAAATGAATATTACTTATTCATCAAAAAGTAACCGTTGGCGCGGATCTCATAGCTTTTGCTGTGGAAACGTCAACGCTGCTTCTATGCATAGTCGAATAATCCTACCAATTCCATCAAGTTCTTTTACTCAGCTATGAAGTTCCGTACCTTTGAACACACGTTAATGGATTTAAATATAGAATGAGTACAACGTCTTATCCCGATTTCAGCCTTACAGTTCCCATTGACACCATTGGTGTTCAGGAACGAGTATCCCGGCTAAACACGCGCAGTATCAAAAAAGAGTCAAAAGTTCAGGGATTAAAGCTGGCCCTCAGCATGATTGATCATACAACTCTTGAGGGCAAGGATACCGAAGGAAAAGTGATACAGCTGTGCAGAAAAGCAATTACTCCATATGCCCAAAAACCGGACCTCCCAAGTGTTGCAGCGGTTTGTGTTTATCCTAACATGGTATCTGTTGCTAAAAAAACTGTAGCCGGATCATCTGTAAAAGTTGCAAGCGTAGCCACTGTATTTCCAAGCGGAATGGCCAATCTTCAGACCAAACTCAATGACGTACGATATGCTGTTGAAGAGGGTGCGGATGAAATCGATATGGTTATATCACGCGGACAGTTTCTCAAGGGAAATTATTCTTATGTGTTCGATGAAATTGCCACCATAAAAGAAGCGTGTGGAGAAGCTCATCTAAAAGTTATCCTTGAAACCGGTGAGCTGGAAACACTGACAAACGTCAGAAAAGCAAGTGATCTGGCTATGCATGCGGGTGCAGATTTCATTAAAACATCAACCGGAAAAATTCAGCCTGCTGCTACTCAGCCTGTCACGCTGGTCATGCTGGAAGCCATTCGGGACTTCTACAAGGAAACCGGTCAAATGGTTGGAATGAAACCCGCCGGAGGAATCCGAAAAGCAAAAGAAGCTCTGCAATATCTCGTGCTGGTTAAAGAGACGCTGGGGGCCGACTGGCTATCAAACGAATGGTTCCGTTTTGGTGCAAGTTCACTTACAAACGATCTTTTGATGCAGATCGTAAAACAGGAAACCGGAGTGTACCAGAGTCATGTATATTTTTCCAATGATTAACATCAGGTAGAACCATCCTGAGAATTGCACAATCAGATCAAAAAAAATTATAGAAATGTCTACCTCTGATCAAAACAAAGCTGTTAATACAAACTCAACCAATAGTTCATCGAAGCCGGAGTCACCCAACGCTGATTTGAAACTTGATTTTGCCTCATCATGGGATTACAGCAGCGCTCCGGAAAGCAGCGCTAACGTTGAAATAAAACCGTCCTACGGCCTTTTCATTAATGGTGAATTTGTTGATCCGGTGAAAGGTCGCACATTCAGCTCCATCAACCCTGCCACAGAAGACGTTCTTACAGAGATCGCTGAAGCAACCTCAGAAGATGTGGACAAAGCGGTAAAAGCCGCCCGTAATGCTTACAATAAGCGATGGAGTACATTACATGCTAAAGAGCGTGGAAAATATATTTTCCGAATTGCCCGTATGATCCAGGAGCGGTCACGAGACCTTGCTATTACAGAATCTATGGACGGAGGGAAGCCTATTCGTGAATCTCGTGATGTAGATGTTCCGCTTGCTGCAGCTTACTTTTTCTACTACGCCGGCTGGGCGGATAAACTGGATTACGCCTTCCCGGGAAGAAAAGCCGAGTCCCTCGGCGTCTGTGGGCAAATTATTCCATGGAATTTTCCGCTGTTGATGCTGGCATGGAAAATTGCTCCCGCTCTTGCAACCGGAAACACTGTTGTGCTAAAACCGGCTGAAACGACCTCTGTCACCGCTCTTAAATTTGCAGAGATCTGCAGAGACTCTGGATTACCGGAAGGGGTCGTAAATATAGTGACGGGTGCGGGGCAAACGGGTTCTGCCATCGTAAATCACAGTAATATTGATAAAATAGCCTTTACAGGATCCACAAATGTTGGCAAAATTATACAGAAATCTATTGCCGGAACCGACAAAAAATATACTCTTGAACTGGGTGGTAAAGGCGCCAATATAGTCTTTGAAGATGCATCCATCGATCAGGCTGTAGAAGGCATTATCAACGCTATCTTTTTCAATCAGGGCCATGTCTGCTGTGCCGGCTCCCGTCTTCTGGTTCAGGAAGGGATTGCTGACAGACTCACTCAGAAGCTGAAAGAACGCATGGAGACGCTTATTGTCGGAGACCCTCTGGATAAAAATACCGACATTGGAGCCATCAACTCAAAAGCCCAGTTTGAGCGTATTTCCGAGTACATAGAGATTGGCAAATCGGAAGGTGCCGAAATGTATCAAACCAAGAACGGGCTGCCTGAAAACGGATATTTTTGCAGACCCACACTTTTTTCCGGTGTCTCTCAAAGTAACCGAATCGTTCAGGAAGAGATCTTTGGCCCTGTTCTCACAATCCAAACGTTCAGGACGCCATCTGAAGCAATTGAAAAAGCAAATAATTCGCCATATGGCCTATCAAGCGGGATTTGGACGGATCGCGGATCAAAGATTTTCAATATCGGCAGCAACATGGATTCCGGCGTAGTCTGGGCAAACACATTTAACAAATTTGACCCAACCTCACCGTTTGGCGGCTACAAAGAGAGTGGGGTTGGGCGCGAAGGCGGACTTCACGGTCTCTACCCTTACGTAAATCTTGTATAACCGAATCTGAATACATACTTATGAGTAACCGAATCGATATTTTGAAGACGTATAAAACGTATGTGGGCGGTGCTTTTCCAAGAAGCGAATCGGGCCATACCTATGCCCTCAGTAATAAAAGTGGCAAGACGATTGCCAATATTTGCCGATGTACCCGCAAGGACGTGCGCGATGCCATGGTAAAAGCGCGTGCCGCTCAGAATGGCTGGAAGAACCGGTCGGCCTATAACCGGGGCCAGATTCTGTATAGAATTGCTGAGATGCTGGAAGGCCGTAAAGATCAGTTTGTCAGTGAAATGGAACTGATGGATATTAAAAAGAAAACAGCTCGAAAAAATATTGAACTTTCAATCGATCGTCTGATTTATTATGCCGGATGGACCGATAAAATTAGTCAGGTGTATGGAACCGTGAATCCGGTTGCAAGCAGCCATTTCAATTTCAGCATGCCGGAGCCAACGGGAGTTGTAGGTGTTATTGCACCTCAGGAAAACCCGTTACTGGGTCTGGTAAGCATGATGGCTCCGGTTATTGCGGGCGGCAACACAGCACTAATCCTCGCGTCGGAAAAATATCCGCTGTCTGGAGTAAGTTTTGGCGAAGTGTTGCATGCATCTGATGTTCCGGGAGGCGTCGTCAATATCCTGACCGGATTTCAAAACGAAATGATATCGCATCTCAGCTCTCATCTTGACCTGAACGGTGTTTATAATGCTAATAAAGATGCCGATATACGGAAACAAATTGATGAGAACTGTGCTTTAAACGTGAAGCGCCGTCAACACATCACGGATGTTGAATGGACTGATTCAAACCAAGAAAGCCCCTATCACATTATGGCCTTCCAGGAAATTAAAACAACCTGGCATCCAATAGGTGTTTAACCGAACATAACATAATCTATGCGTTACCAACTATTATCAATTCTCTGCTGTGCTTTTCTGGTCGTTAGCTGTGCCACTTCTGAGCCCACAACGGACGATAATGAATCTACGCCTTCAGATTTCAGTGGCGATCTTGCCGATGACTACCGGGATGAATTACTGTCAGAAACTGAACGCCTGCTGCTGAGAACCCGCAGCCAGCTTAGCAGTCACTTTTCTGAGAATATGGTGCATGTACCGGACATGTATAAACAGGAAATAATTGTCGATGAGCGTAGGATCGATCCTTACGCCGGCTTTCGGGTACAGCTACTGAGCACTAGGAATGTGGCCGAAGCAGACTCTATGAGGGATTATTTTGTTGCCTGGGCTGATTCTGTTATAGCCGGGTATGAACCCGATGCATACGTCGTTTTCCGATCACCCAACTATCGTGTCAGAGTAGGTGATTTTCAGGATCGGCAGAAAGCCATCCATTTCTCCGGAATGCTCAAATCCCGCTATCCCGATGCGTGGGTTATTCATGAGCGGATTGAGCCGTCAAAAGTCCCCTCAGACACAACAGAGGTCAGGTTCAAAGATCTGTAAGCTCAGGAATTTGAAGAAGAGTTGCGGATGATGGAATCGGCCGACACGTTATCTGTAGACCGTTAGCAGATTCACAAATTTTTTGTTTTACCCACAGATAGTGTTACACGTTAAATCTAAACAGCATAACGTCACCATCTTTTACGAGGTACTCTTTACCTTCCTGCCGCATTTTACCGGCTTCTCTGGCTGCTTTCTCCGATCCGAGTTCTGCGTAGTCATCATAGGCAATGGTTTCCGCCCGAATAAATCCACGCTCAAAATCGGTATGTATCACACCTGCAGCCTGAGGTGCTTTCGTTCCTGTACGGATTGTCCAGGCACGCACTTCTTTCGGGCCTGCGGTAAAATAGGTTATCAGCCCCAGATTACTGTAGGCAGCCTGAATTAACCGATCGAGTCCTGCACTGTCGAGCCCAAGTTCTTCCAGAAACATCTCTTTTTCTTCCTCTTCAAGCTCAGCAATTTCCGCTTCAATTTTAGCGCAAAACGTCACTAATTCATCATCGTGTTCTCCGGCAATCGCTTTTACTTCATCAACCCACGCATTGCCTGAGTTTACATCATCTTCAGATACGTTGCAGGCATAGAGAACCGGTTTATTCGACAACAAAAAAAGTTCTTTGAAAATATCCCGCTCCTCTTTGCCGGCCTCAAAGGTGCGGGCTGTATTCCCCTCTTCAAGATGCTCTTTAAGTCGTTCAACCACAGTCAGCTGTTCGGTAATTTTCTTATCTCCCCCTTTCGACTGTTTTTTCAGCGTATCGACCCGTTTTTCAACTGTTTCAAGATCTTTCAGAATCAGCTCATCCTCGATAATGTGTATATCACGTGTGGGATCAACGGATCCTTCAACATGAATCACATCTCCATCATCAAAACAACGAACCACATGAACAATCAGATCGACCTCTCTGATGTGTGAAAGAAATGCATTTCCTTTGCCCTTTCCTTCAGAAGCCCCTTTTACAAGTCCTGCAATATCAACAAACTCAATTGTGGCGGGCAGTGTCTCTTTTGGATCCACAAGTTCTTTTAACTTGTTCAGACGTTTATCCGGCACTGTAACTAACCCTATATTTGGATCAATTGTACAAAACGGAAAATTAGCTGATTCTGCCCCGGCATTGCTTAGTGCATTAAACAAGGTAGACTTACCGACATTTGGCAGTCCAACAATTCCACATTTTAAACTCATAAATACTTTGTTTTACAATTAATTTGATAGTGAAAACCGGATCAGTCCAGAGAGATCTGGTGCATGAACTTATTATCAGGCAAGCGTACGGCTGTCAGCTTTCCAAGGCCGGGCCGATTGTACACACAACCTGTGTCAATTCCAATCATTTTATTCTTCTGTATCGGAAATGGTTGCGGGGTGTGGCCGAAAACAACTGTCTTCTCCCAGGGTGGCTCAAACGCATTTAAATGCTCGCGACCCCAGTAGAAATAGTCATGGGTCGACTCATCTTCTTTACTCTCTTTTATGGATAACGTTGGCGGAATTCCCGCATGCACGAAGAAGTACTTTTCCGTTTCAAAATAGAGTCGGGTTTTTTTAAAAAAGGTGATGTGAGAGTCCGGTATATCAGTCACCGACACATCCTCACCATACGATTCCAGTGTGGATCTGCCACCGTTCATCATCCAGTTCTGGGTACTGCCGCTCTGCAAGGCGTTTAAAAGCATCAACTCGTGATTACCGCGCAGGAAAATTGTCTTGCGCTTCTGCCTTACATCCAGCAAGAAATCAATTACTCCTTTAGAATCCGGGCCTCTGTCAATATAATCTCCTACAAACAGGTGTATATAATCTTCGTACGGCTCTAACTTTTCCCACAGCGCTTTCAGAGTTTTAACACACCCGTGAACGTCGCCAATAGCAACAATCTGTTCAGTCATCTAACTACGTGATGTTTCAATTAAACCTCTTCCCTTCTTAACAATGCGACCTTTTTCAGACAAATCATTCAAAATAGCATCCAATATTCCATTTACGAATGTGCCGCTTTTCCGGGTTGAATAAGATTTAGCTAATTCAATCGCCTCGTTGATAGTCACCTTTGTGGGTATCTGTTCAAAATGAATAAATTCGGTTATTGCCATTCGCAAAATCAGTTTATCGAGCGTGGCAAGCCGGCTCACTTCCCAGTTTTTGATGTGGCTTGCAATAATATCATCATACTCTTTCGTTTCATCAGTGGTATGTAGAATAACCTCATTTGCAAACGATACGCCTTCTGTATCGTCTTTCAGGAGTTTTTTAACAATCTGCTGTGACACCTCAGCGCGAGAGTTTTCCCCTAATTCTATTGCATATAGCGACCTGAGAGCGGCTTCCCGCGCTTTTCTTCTGTTAATCATAAGTTTTATGGAAATTCAAAAGAACAGAAAAATACAAACCTTTATGCTCAGCCGAAAGAACTCTCTTTTTTTGATTGCATTTAAACCTTCGAACCTCCTATCTTTGTCTCTTTCGTCAGGGTTCATAGCTCAGTTGGTTAGAGCGTTGCATTGACATTGCAGAGGTCGGCAGTTCGAATCTGCCTGAACCCACGCCCACCATTTGGCTCATTATCATCCTCCCTTAACTTCTATACTTGTGCCGTTACCATTAAATACAGCAAGTAACATATTGATCATTATTAGCTATAGTATTGGAATTCTTTGCAAATCAAACGTTACTAATTTACTGGTAACGGTACTAGTACTCTTCTCTCAGTTAACCGGGCACACCTCCCTTCTTTATACACTATAGTGTTTCCTTGCAGAACAAAAGCCAGATGGCCTGGGATTTGTCAATGAGATATAAAGTTATGCCCGAATGTTTAAAGATTGAAATCAACATAGAAAGGATGTTGAACAGTAGATTCATATACTTATCTGACTGAGAAATGCCAAAAACCTGCCTGTAATTATTTGTCTTCCAGTTCAAAAGAAAAGGTATACTTCGTTCCATTTGTTATTTCTACTGACAAATCAGCTTCCAGCTGTTTGGTAAGTGTTTGTATAAGAAGTGTACCTAAAGAATTTGTGTCCATCTCTTCAAAAGGAGCGGGAAGGCCAATTCCGTTATCCGAAATTTCTATTTTAGCATATCCCTCTTTAAATCCAAGGATGATCCTGATCTCGGGATCATTTTGCTCTGCAGGAAAAGCATATTTAAGAGAATTGGTCACAATTTCATTAATTACAAGTCCGCATGGAATTGCTTTTTTAATGGGCAGCTTAATGGGGACGGTTTCCATCACGATATTTATATCTTTATTCGTCTTATTTTGTGATTTCACGATTACTCCAACCAGTTCACTGATATACTGTCCAAAATCGATATCAGACAAACTTTCATTCTGGTAGAGCTTTTCATGAATCAGGCCCATTGAACTGATACGCATCTGACTGTCGCGAAGGGCACTCTTAGCCTCTTCACTCTCCAGGCTATTATGCTGTAATTCAAGTAATCCTGAAATAACGGCGAGATTGTTTTTTACTCTGTGATGAATTTCTGCCAGCAATGTTTTTTTCTCTTCAAGTGACTCCCTGAGGCGTTCTTCTGCCTGAATACGATCGGTGATGTCCATGTAAATGCCAAACATCGCAATCGTCTGATCTTCAAGTATAACGGGAACTCCGGAAATAAATACGTCTATCAGTTCACCACTGCTTGTTTTACGTTTCTTATTCAACGTAAAAGTTTCTGTGCTATCAGACATATCCCTCGCATCCTCGAGATCCTCTTTAGGTACAATAAGGTCGTCAATATTTTGCCCTTTTATTTCATCTCCATCAAACCCAAATAAAGACTCGAAACTGTGGTTTACCTGAAGAATCAGGGACTTGCGATCAAGCAGAGCAACACCAAGCGGCGAGTTGCTAAACAGTTGTTCAAACAGTTTTTCATTTCGCCTTAATTCTTCTTCACGGTGTACTGTTTCCGAAATATCCCGAGCCACCGCAATTACGACATCCTCACTGAAAAATTTCCCCTTTGTTAATCTAATTTCTTTGGGGAAAATTTCACCGTTCTTTCGTTTTCCCCACCACCTGAAATACTGGGATTCTCCATCCATCGCTTTTTTAAAACGATCCATGGTATCGTCTATGTCAACGCGTGACTGAGCTGCTAAAAATAAGGGGTCCTTTCCAATAATCTCGTCTCTTTCATAACCATACATCTCCACAACGCCCTGGTTGACTTCCAGAAATCCGCCCTCTTTATTCTGTATATAGATAGCGTCCGAAATAGAATTAAACAGAGACTGATAGCTTTTTAAGGATGATTTGTAACTATCGAGAGCTTTCTCCTGAGCAGTCTGGTCGATAACAACGCCAAGAATCTTTTGCCCCCCTCCGTTTTGAATTGCAGATCCGTATGTGTTAATATGAAGGATCTCATCGGATTTGGACCTGATTCTCAAACTAATTTCAAACGAACCGCTGCCTGCTCTCTCCCACTCTTTTCTTTGACTGTTGATCCGGCTGACGTCATCGGGATGTATCAAATCCAGTATAGTTACGCTTTCCTTAAATTCTTGCTCACTAAACCCCGTAATTTCACATGTGCGGGGATTTACATATGTAAATGTTGAGTTTTCTATAATGTAGATACCCACGAAGGACTGTTCGCTCATTATTCTGAACTTGCTCTCCGATTTACGGAGCTCTACATCAGCCACCCTCTGACTTGTAATATCTTCGATTAGAGAAAAGATACTGGTGATCTCGCCCTTGTCATTTTTAACAATCGAGTTGTGCCAGTTGCAAATTGCCTGTTTCCCATTCACATCTTCATAGTCTGTTTCGATTGCAAAGAAATTCGATATTCCAGCTGAGCTATGGGTCAAAGAATTGCGGAATTCAGTCACCTTTTCATTATCTAAGAATGGAAGATCCGAGATTGATTTTCCGATAATATCCTGATAAAACGAACCGAAGAGAAGCTCAGATTTTTTTGAAAAATCCCGGACAGTTAAATCTTTGTCCCATTCAATGAATGCAAATGGCATTTCAGTGCGCAGCAAGTCAATACGGGGTAATTTTCGATGATCCAGAGATTTGCTTGATACAATATCATCTATATCATGCGCTATTGCCAAACGCACCGGACGACTGTCAAATCTGAATTCTTGTGAGGTAAGCTGAACATACCAGCTTTCACCCGATTTATTGAAATGGCGCTGCAACTCTTTGAGATAGTTTTTTGAAATTGCAACATCCTTAATTTCAAGGTCAGAGAGAGCAACTTTTTGCCCAAGGTCGCTGATTCTCTTACCAATAAATTCGTCCCTGCTATATCCATACCGCTGAATCGCCTGATTGTTTACATCAAGAATCTTCAGCGAGTGAAAGTCATATACAAACATGGCCTCTTTTTCAAAAAAAGATTCACCGAAGTTCGTACCGTTTTGGTCTTTATCACTTTTCTGCATCTGCACAATAGCTTTTAAACAATCTCTGTCTGTGAATATTCTGTTTTAAACACACCAATGGTCTAAAATCTAAAGCCTGCCTGATTCTCTAAAAAATTTATATAGAAAACTCCGATTTTTTAAACTTATATAGGCTCTCTTCTCCGAGCTTATTCTATTTATTAAAGTTTAATGCTATAAAATGATTTCGTATTTTTGTGCGTGTGATGATAAAAGATGTCTATCGAAATATATTAAATTTAATTTCTTTAAAAAGAACTATTTAGACCTGATGCCCAAAGACTCGATTACGTTAACATTCCCAGATGGCGCACAAAAAACTTTTCCAAAACAGTCTACCGGTTACGAAGTAGCTGAAAGTATTTCATCCGGTTTAGCCAGAAACGCTCTGAGCATCACATTTAATGAGGCCATTCTTGATCTGGATCGTCCGCTTGTTTCAAACGGAGAAATAAACATTAATACATGGGACGATGATGACGGGAAATTTACGTTTTGGCACTCCTCCGCCCACCTGCTTGCTGAAGCCATTCAGGAACTATACCCGGAGGCTAAATTTGGGATTGGCCCGCCTATTGAAGCCGGATTTTACTATGATATTGATTTCGGTGAGCACTCATTTGGGGAGGAAGAGCTTGAAATAGTAGAAAAAAAGATGATCGAGCTGGCCCGCAAGAAATCCGAATTCAAGCGCAGAAAAGTTGACCAGTCTGAAGCTCTCAATTTCTATAAAGAGAAAGATAACGAGTATAAAGTTGACCTGATTCAGGATTTAGAAGATCAGGAGATTACCTTTTATACGCAGGGTGAGTTTACTGACCTGTGTCGCGGTCCGCACATTCCGAATACGGGAATTGTAAAGGCCGTAAAACTCACCAGTCTTGCCGGTGCCTACTGGCGCGGGGATGTAGACAGCAAGCAGCTGACGCGAATCTATGGTGTATCTTTCCCAAAACAGAAACTCCTGAAAGAACATCTTGAACAGATTGAGGAGGCAAAGCGACGGGATCATAAAAAACTGGGTAAACAGCTTAAGATTTACATGATCGATCAGATGGTGGGTCCCGGCCTCCCTCTCTGGCTTCCAAACGGAACAACTCTCCGGCGGACGCTTGAGGCATTTTTACGGGATGAACAGCTTAAAAGAGGGTACCAGGAAGTAATCACGCCTCATATCGCAAACCTTGAGCTCTACAAAACATCAGGCCACTATCCATACTATCAGGATTCTCAGTTCAATCCGTTTGGTGTTGAGGGCGACGAGTATATGCTGAAACCAATGAACTGCCCGCATCACCACAGAATATACTCCTCGGATTTACGCAGTTACAGAGAGTTGCCCATTCGTCTGGCTGAATTCGGATCTGTTTATCGCTATGAACAATCCGGTGAATTGAACGGTTTGTCACGTGTAAGAGGCTTTACGCAGGACGACGCTCATATTTACTGCACGCACGACCAGCTGAAAGATGAAATCAAACATACGATTGAATTAACGCAGCACGTCTTCAAAACTTTCGGGATGCCTGTCGACATTCGCCTGTCATTTCGTGATGACAATGACAAGAAATATGGCGGCAACTCGGAGTACTGGGATCGTGCCCAGTCAGAAATTAAGGAGGTAGCTGATGAGATGCACCTCGATTATAAAATAGCCAAAGGAGAAGCCAGTTTTTACGGACCGAAAATAGATTTCATTATTCGGGATGCTATCGGTCGCAAATGGCAGCTTGGTACTGTTCAGGTTGATTATGTTATGCCCGAGCGGTTTGATTTGACCTATGTCGGATCTGATAATGAAAAGCACCGTCCCGTTATTATACATCGTGCTCCCTTTGGATCTATGGAACGCTTTGTAAGCATTTTAATTGAACACTTTGCCGGTGATTTTCCACTTTGGCTCTCCCCTGTTCAGGCAAAAGTCCTCTCAATTTCTGAAGAGTATACGGAATACGCGAACCGTGTGGCATCTGAACTGAGAGATATCGGGATGCGTGTTGAAACGGATCACAGGGCGGAAAAAATCGGGTCCAAAATCAGGGATGCCGAACAGAATAAAATTCCATATATGATTATAGTTGGATCAAATGAGCAAGAATCCGAAACAGTTTCCGCCAGAAGGCATACACAAGGAGACATTGGAACGTTTTCACTTAAAGATTTTATTTATAAATTAAGAGAGGAAGTAAATCAAAAACAGCTTCCTCCTTCACATAACAGTTAATTAAATATTGAGGTAACTTATCGCAAGACGTAGAATACAACGAAGAAAGCGGAATGATGACCGGCCAAATATCAACGATGAGATTCGAGCTGATAAAGTACGGTTAATTCGTCCGGACGAGGAACATGAAATTGTGCCCCTTGAGCGCGCACTTGAAATTGCCGAGCAGTTTAAGCTCGACCTTGTTGAAGTTGCACCTAACGCCAAGCCACCGGTATGTAAAATTATCGACTTTGGTAAATTTATGTACGAGAAGAAAAAGAAAGAGAAAGAAGCCAAGAAAAAGCAGCACACCATTCAGGTGAAAGAGCTTCGTTTTCGGCCACAAACCGATGACCACGACCTTGAATTTAAAACACGTCATGCCCGTGAATTCCTGGAAGGCGGCGACAAGGTAAAAGCTACGGTACAATTTCGAGGGCGCGATATGCTCTACACCGAACAGGGAAAAGAGCTACTGCAAAATCTTGCTGAAGAGCTTGAGGACGTAAGTAAGATCGAGTCCAACCCTGCAATGGAAGGGCGGCGAATGATTATGATTTTAGCGCCTGAAAAAAATTAATCTCTGCTTTATTCAGGAATTAAATATTCCTATATTTCTAGTCTTAAATTTTCAGGAAATAGAAGAAGTTATGCCTAAAATGAAATCAAACAGTGGCGCAAAAAAGCGATTCAAGCGAACCGGTTCCGGCAAGCTAAAGCGTAAAAAAGCTTACAAAAGTCACATTCTTACGAAGAAATCACCAAAAAGGAAAAATCAGCTTGGGAAAAGCACTCTTGTTCATGAGAATGATAAAAAGTCGATAGAAAAGCTTCTCCCCTACAGCTAATTTTCTTCAACACTAACTTTTAAAACGTTATAAAATGCCACGATCAAGAAATTTGGTGGCTTCCCGTCGCCGTCGCCGAAAGATTTTAAAACAGGCGAAAGGTTACTGGGGCAGACGTAAAAACGTTTATACTATAGCCAAAAATGCGGTAGAAAAAGGTCTATTGTACCAATACCGCGACCGGAAAAATCGTAAAAGAAATTTCCGAAGGCTCTGGATTGCACGTATTAACGCAGCTGCCCGGTTGAACGGAAGCACCTACTCAAATCTCATCCACGGTATGAAAACCAACGAGATAGAAATCAACCGGAAGATGTTAGCGGATATTGCAGTGCGTGATCCCGAAACATTTTCTGAAATTGTAAAAGAAGCAACGAAATAAGTGCTTCTGAACGTATTTAAACCGACAGCTTCATTCAATTGAACTGTCGGTTTTTTTATATTTACACGCTGAAACAGACCCGCTTTGCACGTCTGTAGTCTGACTTTCCGCCAATACTGTGATTAAACAAATTTTTACCGGACAATTCCTTAATTCGCTATGATTAAAAAAATTGGAAATCTGAAAAATGAGATTTCATCATTCCTCATCAACAATAAAGAAGATCTCGAAAATTTCAGACTACAATTTCTCTCGCGCAATGGGAAAGTGCAGGAGATGTTTAAATTGATGGGATCAGTTCCTAGCGAAGAGAAAGCGATGGTCGGCAAAGCGATGAATGAGGTTAAAAATCTTGCTCAACAACGGTTTGACGACGCCAAATCAGAGCTCCATAAGAGGGGAAAAAAGTCTTTTGGGGCTTCAGATGATATCTCACTTCCGGTTCCTCCCCAATACACCGGTTCTCTGCATCCACTAACGAAAGCATTAAACGAGATCAAACAGATCTTTCTCCGCCTTGGATTCAATATTGCGGACGGGCCTGAGCTGGAAGATGACTTTCATAATTTTACAGCGCTTAATTTCCCGGCCGATCATCCCGCCCGTGATATGCAGGATACATTTTTTGTACGGCGGTCGGATGAGAATCCTGATGAAAACCAGGTGCTCCGTACCCATACCTCTCCCGTACAAATTCGGTTGATGAAAAATGGGAAGCTACCCATTCGCTCGATTATGCCGGGACGAGTATATCGCAACGAGGCCGTTACAGCAAAATCATATTTTCAGTTCAATCAGGTTGAAGGACTCTATGTTGATGAAAACGTGACGCTTGGCGAACTGATCGAGACGCTGGTCATGTTTGCAAAACTCATGTACGGCAGCGATGTCAAATACCGGGTACGTCCCTCCTTCTTTCCATTTACCGAACCAAGCCTTGAGATGGATATTTGGTGGGAAAATGAGCAGGGCGGCCAATGGCTTGAAATTCTTGGAGCAGGAATGGTCGACCCGAATGTATTCGATGCGGTAAATGTAGATTCTGAAACTTATACCGGGTTTGCATTTGGGATGGGCGTGGACCGCATTGCCCTTCTTCGCTATGGAATTGATGATATCCGCACGCTCTATGAAAACGACATCCGGGTTCTGCAGCAGTTCAAGTAAACCATATTCCGTTCACGCAAAAGATTTACATTTTAGTCTATGAAAATATCTGTAAACTGGCTCAGACAATACGTTGAGACCGATCTTTCTGACACTGACATCGCCGAAAAACTAACACTTTTGGGTCTCGAAGTTGAGGAGATTGAGAAAACCGGCCACTATTTTGAAAAGATGGTCGTAGGGCACGTTGATAAGGTTCGGCCTCATCCAAATGCGGATAAACTTCAGATTTGTGATGTGAACATTGGATCCGGTGTTTCTCAAATTATTTGCGGCGCGCCGAATGTGGCCGCTGGTCAAAAAGTTGCCGTAGCTACTGTTGGGGCGACAATGCCGGAACCCACACCTAATGGCGATTACCTCACCATCAAAAAAGTGAAATTACGCGGCGAACCGTCTGAAGGGATGATCTGCTCAGAGGCCGAGCTTGGGCTTAGCGATGATCACTCCGGAATTATGGTACTGGATGAATCACTGGAGGTAGGGACACCTTTAAACGACGCCCTCGACGCTGAACCCGATACTATTCTTGAAATCGGCCTTACGCCTAACCGCCCCGATGCAGCCTGCCATATTGGTGTTGCACGTGACTTGGCCGCCGTGCTAAAAACAGAACTGAATGATCCCTATCAAGAGGTCGCCCCTTCGGATACCGATCTCTCTGAGTATGTGACGATTGATATAAAAAATCAAGAAATGTGCCCACGCTATGCGGCATTTATGGTTTCAAATGTTGAGGTCAAGGAATCACCAAACTGGTTAAAGAAGAGGCTGCGCGCAATTGGATTGCGTCCTATCAACAATATCGTGGATGTTACGAATTTCGTTCTTCACGAAGTGGGCCAGCCGCTTCACGCGTTTGATTATGACAAGATTGCCGGAAAAAAAATAGTTGTCCGGGACTTTGATGAAGAGAAAGAGTTCATCACCCTTGATGACACTAAACGAAATGTATCAGCGGGCACTCTGTTTATTTGTGACGGCGAGAAACCTGTTGCAATTGCGGGCATAATGGGCGGTGAAGAGTCTGAAGTAAGCCATAATACGTCGACTGTACTTATTGAAAGTGCGTATTTCGACCCATCATCCATCAGAAAAGCTTCAAAACGTCTGGCTCTTCAGACAGACAGCTCGTATCGCTTCGAACGTGGAATTGATCCAACGATGCAGCTTAAAGCTGCCCGAAGAGCCGCAGAACTGATTGCGGAGATCTCCGGGGGCACAATTGAAGACGGATATTCAGATGTTCAACCTAATAAACCCGAACAACTGACAGTTGAGCTCAGGACGTCCAGAGTAAACCATCTTCTTGGGACTGATCTTTCCCAGACTGAGGTTCTGGCCATATTAAATCATCTGGAATTCTCAACGGAGGCAGAAGACGACGATGTTGCCAGTTGCGTCGTTCCTTTTTTCAGACCGGATGTAACCCGTGAAGTCGATCTCATAGAAGAAGTCGGCCGGGTTTTCGACTACAATAACATCCCAAAGCCAGAATCCTCTCCTTTTGTAACACCTGAACCCCTTACTGACTGGGAAGAACTGAATAAAAGGGTCCGAAACATTGCAGTTTCACTCTCTTACAAAGAAATTTCGACCAACTCGCTGCTCTCCAAAAAAGAGGCAGACTTGTTGAGTGATGAATCAAAACATGTCGTAACAATAAATCCCGTATCACAAGAAAATACGACACTTCGGCCGAAACTTGCAGGTGGATTCCTGAAGGCGGTTAAATATAATCTGCATCGTAATGAAGACCGATTACGATTTTTTGAAGTCGGGCATGTATTCGAAAAAAACGAAAAAGGAACGTGGATTGAAGGAGTAAAAGAGCACTCGTGGTTGCTGTTAGGGCTCTCTGGTTTTCTATCCCGGGACAGCTGGACCGGCGATGCAGAGCCGTTTTCGATATTTGATCTGAAAGAGGATCTGGAGGCCTTGTTTGAATCTCTGGGTGTCAGGGATAGACTCACTCAGCATGCAGAGGATAACTACTCTCTTATTTATAAGCACGCCAATACAACTGTGGCAACTCTATCCATTATTGATGAAGAGACACGTTCAGGGTATGACGTGAAACATGAAGCGTTTATTGCAGAGGTTGATATCACGGTTTTGTCTGAGCTGGATCTGATATCCCGGGATGTCAGATACAACAAAGTTTCGAAATATCCGGCATTTGATTTTGATGCCGCTTTCGTCGTCAATTCCGATGTGCGCGCCGGTGATCTTGAACAATCAATTCGTGAAGAAGCCGGTTCTGCTCTAAAATCAGTTCATGTATTCGACGTATATGAAGGGAAAAACATTGGCGAGGATAAAAAAAGTATTGCATTTAGGCTCTCTTTTTTAGATTCTAATAAAACACTGACGATCAACGATGTGGAACCAATAGTTAAAAAAGTTGTACAACAATTAGATCGTACGTACAATGCAAAGTTAAGATCATAGATATGCTTCCATGGCTGACATTGAATCGCAACATGAAACGTTTTCGAGCTACCTTGAACAAATCCGCAATAAGGTTGCACTTCTGAAAAAGCAGAACAAAGATTTAAAAAGGGAAAATCTTCGACTGACTGATAAACTTGAAAAAGCTCAAAAAAAGCAGGGAGATATCTTCTCAGAGATCAGCGAATCAGAACGAATTGCGATGCGTCACCAGGTGAAGAGCCTGATTAGCAAGATCAGTAAACATATCGATTAATAGAGCCATGCAAGCAATAAAAGTAACCATTTTAGGAAAGCAGATCCCCCTTAAAGTTGAAGAGGGTGAAGTTGAGAGCATGAAGCGGATTGCAGACTTTGTGGATGAAAAATTTAAGCTTTATCGGCAAGAGCTCACAAATCAACCTGATTCAACAGCAATGATTCTGGCCTCACTCAGCATTGCCGGTGAACTTTTTGAGTTGCGTCAGGAAATTCGTGAGTATGAAGATACCGAGGGCGAACTCATGAAGCGGGTAAACAGCGAGGTGGAAAAACTGATATCAGATATTTCCTGATTTTGCTGCCGGGAATTTAATCCATTTCTATTTAGTTGAAGCAGTACTATGTATAAAGGAGAACGCTTTAATAGCTATACCCACCTTGCAGGATCCATACTCTCTGCGATAGGATTTGTATTCCTGCTCTACCTCGCTTTTACAAAAGGCGACCCCTGGAAAATTACGAGCTTTACCATCTACGGCTTCACGCTGATGATGCTGTACACATTTTCAACTTTATATCACAGTGTTCAGGGAAAATTAAAGCGCGTATTTCAGAAGCTGGATCACGTTTCAATCTATCTGCTCATCGCCGGTTCCTACACTCCGTTCACTCTTGTAACCCTCAGGGGTGAAACCGGCTGGACAATTTTTGCTATTGTCTGGGGGCTGGCCACACTCGGTATCATTATCGACCTAATACCCAGTAAAGGGCATAGAATTTTACCTCTTATCATCTACCTGCTGATGGGATGGCTGGCAGTTATTATTGTTGATCCCCTGGTTCAGGGCCTTTCTTTAAATGGCTTCTACTGGCTCATTGCCGGAGGCATGTTCTATACCTTTGGCGTTATATTTTACGTGCTTGATTCTCAGCACCGATTATCTCACGGTATATGGCACCTTTTCGTCCTTGCCGGAAGCCTGAGCCATTTCGTAACTGTTGCCGCATATGTAGCCTGAAATGATTGGATTCTCCCCGTAGATTCAATAATTTTTAGAACTTAGATACTAAACTGTTCGACAGACCAAAACCACTTTTGTCAAGATTGCGAAATTTCAAAAAGACTCTCTCCACATTAACACGGATTATACACCAAAAAATCAACACCCAAAGTTGAGCTTATAACATGAGTTCGATTAATCAATCAAGTTATTGAAGGTACCTCTTTCCCGGGACGCATGCGGCGAAAAAAGGGGGGATCTCCATCAGAATTATTGATAACCCAATGAACACCCCTCTCGCCGTAGGCATCCCCTGGGGAAAATCTCTCCGTCAGCCGACGGAAGACTCCTGTAATCATTTTTTAAAACTGAACTCAGGTTAATAAGATAAATAACGTACGTGCATTAGTTTTACCACGTTAAGGTACTCGTACACGCGTCATCGTGAATAATCCGGGTTAAACAGTAGATCAGCCGGATGTAATACTTAATGAGGCTATTCTAAACTGAATCTTTTGCATTGATCCAAAAAAAGAAGATACCATCCAGAATCAAACGTGATTCACCTGTATTAGAACTCAAATTTATCGGCTTAATTTTGTACCTTTCCCATCTTTTGGAACTCAACAGTCAGTATGCCAAAGAATTCAGCGAAGATCTTTTTTATTGCCGATATCGTGGGAGAAGCCGGCCTCACGTTTCTCGAAACGATGCTGCCTCCTCTTATTGAAAAGCATTCACCCGATTTTATTATCGCAAACGGTGAAAACTCGCACGAAGGCCGAGGCATCAATCGTGAAATCGTCCAGAAGCTGTATGACTTGGGCGTAAATGTTATTACAGGAGGAAACCACTCATTCGATAAGTGGAAAATCTTTTCTTACATGAAAAGTGACCCCAATCTTTTACGGCCACTTAATTATCCCAAAGGAAACGCTGGTTACGGCTATGGAATATATGAACTGCCTGATTCAGATAAAAAGATCAGTGTACTGAATCTTCAGGGACGGACGTATATGCAGCCTATTGATGATCCCTTTTCGACATCTGACTGGGCTATTGAAAAAATTAAAAGAGAAACGGATATCATATTTGTGGACTTTCATGCAGAAGCTACTGCGGAAAAGATTTCAATGGCATGGCAGCTTGACGGACGGGTATCTGTTATGGTCGGTACCCACACGCACATTCCGACAAATGATGCCCGAATTTTCCCAAATGGTATGGGGTACGTTACAGATGCAGGAATGACCGGGCCGTTTAATTCCGTCATTGGAATGAAGAAAAAAACATCTATAAACAGATTTTTACTGGGTACACCCCAACGATTTCATGTTGCAAAAAAAGATAATCATCTTTGTGGCGTTCTTGCTACAATAAATCTTGAATCTGCAAAATGTACAGAGATTCAGTCAATCATTTTTCCTGAATTTCAGAACAAAACTGAATGAATTCATCTCATCAACCCATCCTGCGTGCTCAGCACATAGCAAAAAGTTTTAAGAGCGACTCAGACTCAGGCAGGCTCGAAATTCTAACAGACGTAAATCTTGAGATCGGTAAATCAGAGATCATTGCGATTATCGGGTCAAGCGGATGTGGAAAAAGCACGCTGCTCCATATTCTTGGCGGGCTCGATCGTCCGAACAGCGGCACGGTCAGCTGGAATGACCAACCCATCTATGATTTAAAATCCGATAATCTTGCCGATCTCCGCAATCGCAATGTTGGCTTTGTATTTCAGTTCCATCATCTCCTGCCTGAATTTTCGGCCATCGAAAATGTGATGATGCCCGGATTCATCAGCGGAACTCCTGAACAGGAGGCTCAAGTGAAAGCCTCTGCCCTGTTAGAGCGCCTGGGACTTGGTGAACGACTTTCTCACCGTCCGTCGCAGCTATCC
>Ga0306912_1000258_pt1 | contig 32713 bp, 29 predicted proteins | sample AntRauFillE10628_FD_190443 | JGI IMG/M metagenome (GOLD analysis project Ga0306912, IMG submission 190443) | Saline lake microbial communities from Rauer Islands, Antarctica - Metagenome Filla E10 #628 (v2) (version 2) | ecosystem: Environmental > Aquatic > Non-marine Saline and Alkaline >...
CAGTGGTGTGGGATATATCGCTCTTTGATAAACTGCCCATCCTGGTCAATCCAAACAAACTTATACAGCTTTCGATTCCAATCTTCAGGATCATCCCAACTTTTATTGATGCTGTAGTTCATCACAATAGTAGAGTCGGACAAGACCGCAAACCAGGGAGGTACGGCCCCACCAGACATGGGTTCATCCGGAATATACTCCCACAGGATGTTGCCGGAGGTGTCAATTTTTAACAATTGCGCACGCCGATGCCCAGAAAATTCTTGTTTGGTAATAGCTGTTGAATGCAGTAAATTATCTTTAAAATCATGATGAATTCTCTCGTGATAGGAGTATAAAGCACTATCATTTAAGTAGAAACTATCTAAGATATTTCCGTCATTATCCATTGTAAAGTAACCACACGTCCTTCTATCACCTATGTTATAAACGAAGGGTAAATAAGCAATATTATTAAAAGTATATGCTGGACATGTAACATTATACTCGCCTCGAGAATTTAAATTCTTTTTTCTTGAGAGTATGGTATCGGTAAATTGAGAATATTTCAAACCTTTTGCTTGTGTTCTATCTTTTGCATAGAAAAATATAGAAGAATCTTTGAAAAGTATAATAGGTTCAGGCCCGAAATCAAAACTGTCAACCTTAATAACATTATAACAATCTGTATTATTCGAATCAAATTTAATTATAGCTGACTCTGATCCGGGATAAATGACCGGAATGTAAAAATGGTTTGATAAATGACCGAAAGATGTAAAATTTATATTCGCAGAGTCCACCTCGAGAATTACGGAAAACGAGTCTTGGCTGAGTCCTGCCATAGGCACAGCAAAAAGTAGAACGAGTATTTTTAATAATAAAAGCCTTCTCATATTTTCACAAACTTGAGGCGTTCTAGGATCCGGCCTTGATGCTGAAGGTGCACGATATACATGCCCGGGAGCAAGTCCATGCTCCCTAAAGTATGTGAATAGGTAATGGAGAACATGGGTATTATTGATAAAAATTTGATCATTTTGACTGTCGAATTCAAAAGATACGATTTTTTATGTAAAGGCATGACAGATGAGGGATAAACCCATTGAAAATGCTGAATGATGGCAGAAATGATCAAATGTTCGGGCATATTCGCGTGAGGGATAGGAAGGGCTGGGGCGAAAGCCACAGGTCCGAGTGTAGCGAGGACGGAACCCCTGCATAGCCCGACCCCCGAGTCCGCCAATCGGCGGACCGAGGGGGGCACGCCCAAAAACAAGAAATAGAAAAGGTGAACTTCTGCGAAAAAATAGTTGTTGATACAATTAAAATATGAATACTATGCGAGAAATAAAACAAGTGGCGACGGCCGATAAAGTGGATATGGGGGGTGTGCCTATTTTGCAATCGCTGCCAAGCCGGGCGGCGCAAGAGGTGGATCCGTTTTTGTTAATTCATCATTGGCGGGAAACCTATCCGGGTGGGCAGCATCCGTCGCAGGTGGGAGTGCCGCCGCATCCACATAAGGGGTTTTCGCCGGTAACTTTCATCTATGAGGGTGCGCTACGGCATCTGGATTCAAAGGGCAATGATAGTATCGTGCGCGGAGGTGGTACGCAATGGATGTTTTCGGATAAGGGCATTTTTCACTCAGAACGGCCGGATATGGCACTGGCAAAAGAGGGCGGAAAGCTGGAGCTGATTCAGTTTTGGGTAAATAGTCCGGCGGCGCATAAGGAAGATACGCCGCGTTATATTCCCCTTGCGGCCGAGGATACGCCGGTTGTGCAATCGGATGATGGAAAGGTAAGTGTAGGCGTGGTGACGGGGACCTTTGGAGAAACGGAAGGGCCCATTACGCCGCATAGTCCGATGAAAATCTTGCGATTGACCGGAGAGGCCGACGGGCATCTGCATTTTTCTGTGCCGGCATCGTATCAGGCGTTAGCTTATGTGCTGGAGGGAAAGGTCCGGATCGGCGAAACGGTTTTGAGCGGGGAGCAAATCGGCATTTTTGAGCAAGGGGAAGAGACGGCCATCGAAATGCAATGGGAGGAGCCGGGCCGCGTACTCTTCCTGTCCGGTGAACCGCTGGGAGAACCGGTTCGTTCTTACGGACCTTTTGTGATGAATGATCAGCGAGGGATTATGAACGCATTGCAAGAGGCGCAATCGGGTGCCTGGGGTGAATTGAAAGAGCACTGGTCGGAATAATTTTTCTATCTTGGGGCCTCTATGAAATGGAATGCGAAACAGTGGCTGTACCTTCTGCTGACAATCGTGGGGGGATTGAGTACCTGGTATTTTAATCTCCAGTTTTTTGCGGCGGCGGAAGATGCATCCCTTGGTGCTTTTATTGCGGAAACCGGGACTACGCTGCCGGCCCAATCTATCAATGCCGATATAGCAGTGGCATCATTTACATTCCTGATATGGATGTGGATAGAGGGGCGCCGATTGAAGATGAAGGGCTTGTGGATTTATACGATGCTCACTTTTTTAGTAGCTTTTGCTTTTTCTTTCCCTCTTTTTTTGCTGTTTCGTGAAGGGCGTTTGCGGAATATTGAATCCTCTGCTGTATGACGTTTCTTTTTTTTAAGGCTTTGCATATAGTGGGCTTTGTGGCCTGGTTGCCGGTATTTTTTATCTGGTGCGTTTGTTTGTTTATCATCGGGAAGAACAGGAAAAGGAGCAGCCGAGTAAGGTTTTGTTGGATCAATACGCACTCATGGAGTGGCGCTTATTTTACATTATTACGCATCCGGCAATGTTTTTGACCTGGATCGCGGGTCTGGTGATGCTGTATCTATACGGTTGGGATTGGTTTACCCTGAATATCTGGATGCACTTCAAATTGGGTTTGTTGTTTGTATTGACGGCCTATCACTTTTGGATGCAGCGCAGGATGCAACGCCTAAAGACGGATACGGATAGCGTATCGAGTTTTCGATTTCGCCTCTTAAATGAGGTGCCCACTTTATTGTTGATTGCGATTGTATTTCTCGCCATTTTTAAGTCGGGCTTTAGTTTGCTGTATGGACTAGCTGCCCTTATCGTTTTAGGAGTAACATTTTTTTTGGCCGCTCGCTGGTATCAAGGGAAGCGGGGGTAAAGGGTCGCAGGTCGAAGGTCCGAAGTCGAAAGTCGGGCGATGCGGCACCCTGTTTTGCGCGGAGTCGAACCAAGTGCCGTCGAAGAAAAAATCTATCGAAATCCCCCTTTAAAATCTGTGGTGTCTGAGCGGAGTCGAAGACAGCACAGTAAAAGCACTTTTTCGTCTACCGCCAGGGCGGCATCAAGATTTGCGCCTTGGCGAGAAAAAAATGCAAGAAGGAACATCCACCGCGGAGTCGCGGAGTACGCAGAGAAATCGTTTCTGGTCCCTATTCAAGAATTGTGTTTCGCCCTTTGCGTCTTTGCGCCTTGGCGAGAAAAAAATGCAAGAAGGAACATTCACCGCGGAGTCGGGGAGTCCGCAGAGAAATCGTTTCTGGTCCCTATGTAAAAAGTGCGTCTTGCCCTTTGCGGCTTTGCGCCTTGGCGAGAAAAAATGCAAGAAAGAACATTCACCGCAAATCTTGATGATGCTCTGGCATTAGTCGCGGATTTCAATGACGCTTTAGCGTTAGTCCGCAGAGAAATCGTTTCTGGTCCCTATTCAAGAATTGTCTTTCGCCCTTTGCGTCTTTGCGCCTTGGCGAGAAAAAAATGCAAGAAGGAACATTCACCGCGGAGTCGCGGATTTCAATGACGCTTTAGCGTTAGTCCGCAGAGAAATCGTTTCTGGTCCCTATGTAGAAAGTGCGTCTTGCCCTTTGCGTCTTGGCGTCTTGGCGAGAAAGCAATGCAAGAAAGAACATCCACCGCGGAGTCGCAAAGTACGCAGAGAAATCGTTTCTGGTCCCTATGTAAAAAGTGCGTCTTGCCCTTTGCGTCTTGGCGCCTTGGCGAGAAATATTTTACTAAGTTTCCTTTCTCATTTCTGTAATAAGGAATGGTACTGAACTATTTAAGCTATGGCTCAGATAACAACTCAACCTACTTCTCTCAAATGATCCGCTCCCTACCAATATACGGCGCCCGCTCCAACGGATGCAAAGCATTGATCAGATATACACCTTCAGCTTTGTACAAATCTGCAATTCGGATGTCGGCGAGTTGAACCTGTTGCTGCTCCAGGCAATACGCGCGCATGACGCCCTTCAATAAAGGCTGCCGGGGCGTGAGCAGTTTCGAACCCATTTTTACTACGACATTATAATAATAGGCATCGGTCAGCCAGCCGTTGCGAAAAATCAGAATCTCATCGGCAGGCTCGGCCTTTCTCTCATACAGCGCATCCAATTTATTGCGCTCAGTAAACTTATACGCATAGTCAAGATCATCCACTTCCATGAGTTGCAGGCATGAAATATCTCGTTTTGGAAAAGGAGCTATTTCAGCTTTGGCAGCTTGGTGATTATACGAAATCCTCCACTTTCTTCTGCCAGAGGGGAAAGAAGTCTCTTCCAGCAAACGCCGAAGGTCAAGGGGCCGTTGCCCGGAATAAAAAGCCGCAAAGGTCCGATCCACCCGCGCTTGATGATAGGGCAGTAGGGGCGCACGACCGTCATACACGCCCACGGATTCAAGAAAGGGGAATATAAATTTTCTCTCTGATTTCATTATACTCGTCTTCCCATTGGCTCTGGGTCGTTATCCCGCCGCCGGTTTTGTAATAGCATTGGCCGTTTCGTTGTCCAATATAGCGAATCAAAATAGCGGAATCTACCTTTCCGTCATAGAATACGCCCGATACTCCAGTGTAAAATTCTCGCTGATGGGTTTCAACGGCTTCAATGATATCTACAGTTTTCTGCTTGGGGGCTCCGGTGATGCTCCCGGCGGGCAGTAGGCGAAAGAAAATATCTCCCAGATGCGATGTCCAGTCTTCGGGCAATTGCGTTTTGATATGACTACTCATTTGGAGGAGTCCATGACCCTCTCTCTGAACCTCTGTCAAATACTTAAACTTTTCCACGCGTGTTTGCCTCCCGACACTACTGAGATCATTGCGCATCAGGTCTACGATGGTGTAGTGCTCTGCGTTTTCTTTTTTATCGTTGAGGAGTCGCTCTGCAGCTTCGGGAAACTCGGAACTGATGGTTCCTTTCATAGGATGAGTAGAAAGAGTTTGCCCCTCAATATCCACAAAGCGCTCGGGGCTGAAGGAGATCCAGTAAGGTGCCCAATAGGTCTTGAATAGTGCTCCGGCACTTCGATAAACGGCATCTAAACCGGTATTCATTTGAATTGGAACCTCAAAACTTAAATTGAGCAAGTAGGTGTCGCCCCGATGCAAGTGGTATTGTACTTTTTTAAAAGCCTGTTGGTATTCCCCTTCTCCTGGTAAGGTGAAATCAGTAATCATCGCTTGCTTTTTTTGTGGGTCAATGATTCGCCCGCCGGAAATGCCCGGGAATTGAAAAGCAATGCCCATTTCTGCACAGTGATCGAGAGGAACGACAATATTTTTTTGGAGATCAAATGAGAGAATGAAAAAAAAAGGGATGTTTTTTCGCCCCAGTGCATTCATTTTATTTTGCGCAGCTGCTGCAGATATGCCGTGAATCATATTTGACTCAAAATTTGGTAGGCGATTAAACTCGCAAGATAGGCGAGTCCGGTCATGAAGACAAATTGAAGAATGGGCCATTTCCAGCTATTCGTCTCCTTTTTTACGACGGCTACTGTGGACATACACTGCATAGCTAGAGCGAAAAATAGTAAAAGGGATATAGAAGTGGCGAGATCATAACGCGGTCCTCCGGTTTTTGGGTTGATTTCTTTGGCCATCCGATCGCGGACGCTCAATTCATCAGCGGTGTCTCCGATACTATAAATTGTCGCCATAGTTCCTACAAAGACCTCTCTTGCAGCAAAAGAGGTAAGAAGAGCGATACCAATTTTCCAGTCAAAGCCGAGTGGAGCGATAGTCGGTTCTATCCATTTTCCCAGGTGACCTGCGTAGGACGCTTCTATTTTTTTAGCAGCGATATAGTTTTCTGTTCTCGATGGTTCCCATTGCATTTCCTGAGCCTCAGTGGCTGCCGCCTCTGCCGCTTGCTCAATGGAGTTACCCGGCCCATAACTGGCCATAAACCATAGAACAATAGATATAGCGAAGATAATTTTACCGGCTTCAATGACGAAAGCACCTACCTTATTTTTTACGGTTAAAAGCATTGTGGACCAGGAAGGGGAACGGTAATCGGGGAGTTCAATCATTAAAAATCCGCTGGTTTGTCCAGAGACAAAGGGGCGGAGTAAAAGGGCGCCACCAAAAGCAGCTACAATTCCAAATACATATAAGCCCATAAAGACCAAGCCCTGAGCATTGAATGGGCCGTAGTAGGTCTCCGCAGGGACCACAAAGCCAACCAAAACAATATATACGGGAATGCGAGCCGAGCAGGGGATAAAAGGAGTCACTAATATAGTGAGTAGTCGCTCTTTTGGGTTGGCTATGGTTCGCGCAGACATTATCGCAGGTATCGCGCAGGCTCCGCCGGATACCATGGCGACCACACTCCGGCCATTCATTCCAAATCGGGACATAAATTTATCAAATAGATACACCGCCCGTGACATATACCCCACCTCTTCTAGTAGGCTGAGTAGTAAAAAAAGAATAGCAATTTGAGGGATGAATACAAGCACACCACCGAGTCCGGCCAGTATACCTTCAGTAATCAAAGAGGTGTACCAGGCGTCGGGCAGTAAGTTTTGTACTGAACTACTGAGTGAAGCAAATACCCATTCGATGCCGTCCATGGGATAGGTCGCCCATGAGAAAATGGCCTGAAAGATTAATAGCATAACGCCGATAAAAATAATGGGACCTATATAGGGATGAGACACCACTCGATCAATTTTGTCCGTCATGCTTTGTGGAGACCCACTGCGCTTCACCACTTTGTCCATGAGTGGTTGAATCTGCTCAAATCGAGCCATTGTCTCGTGCACCTGACTCTTGATCGAGTTGAATTGATGATCTTTTACAACTTGACTACACTGGTCCCGATGTTCCTTTGTCAACAGCTTGAGCTCGGGCGCATGCTCAATGGTGACTAGTCGACCGTATGGACTAAGTTTGGGATGGAAAAGATCTTCAGGGACTTGTTCTAAAATGAATTGTTCTTGTTGCTGCAAGCTGTAAAAAGGAGCGGGTTTTTGCAAATCGGAAGAACAATCAACCAATTGGTCCTTTAGATCGTCCAGGTTCTCGCCGGTTTTTCCGGAAACAAAATGTACCGGACAGGACAACAACTGTTGTAAGCGTTCTTTCTTCAAGCTGACACCATCAGCAGCCCATTCATCAATCATGGTCACTGTGAGAATCACGGGTAGCCCCAAATCCATTATCTGAGTGAGCATGAGCAATTGTTGCTCCAGTGAGCGAACATCGAGTACGTACAGGACGAGGTCGGGATAATCGACATCGTCGGGCTGCAATAATATGGAGCTGGTTATTCTCTCGTCTTCCGAGGTGGGATGCAGGCTATAAGTTCCCGGTAAATCGATGAGTTGAAACTCACAATCGCGATGGTTGAGAACCCCTGTTTTTCTATCGACAGTCACACCAGGGAAGTTGCCCACCTTTTGCTGCAAGCCTGTGAGCCGATTGAATAATGTGGTTTTTCCGGAATTGGGGTTTCCGGCAAGAGCTACCTTAATCATAGTTGTCCGCTATTCCCGTGAATTATTGCACTCGTATAGAAGCAGCTTCTTTTTTACGAACGGCGATGTTCTTTCCGCCGGCATGAATATAATAGGTCTGACCGTTAAATGTGGTGCGTCGAACCCAAATTTCTGTGCCCGGTTGAATCCCCATGGAAAGCAAACGCAGTCCTATCATGGGATTCTCAAAACCCATTAAGGTCTTCTTTTCGCCGGGCTTGACATCAACTAGTTGCGACATCTCAATGCTTTTTATTTAAAACTAATCTAAATTATAATAAAAGTAAAATTTTCCTGGCAATTGGACAAGGAAGGGGCGGATTTATTTGTCACTTTCTTTTTCTTCCTGCTCTTCGGGATCGGGCTCCGCATTTACAACATCGTACAACCCACTTTCCACTCGGGCATTGTAGTCTTTTTTCGCTACATGCATTTTTCGATTCACCGTCATAAGGTGAATGGTAACTCTTGATTTGGTTTCCTTTATTTTTCTAACTTTTATACTGCGTTCTGCCATGATGGTATTGTTATCGGTTGATGAAATATTTTTTTAGCTGGTCGAGACGGGACTTTTAGAATCAGCGAATTTCTTACCCGTCCATTTGCCGAGCCACTCTACGCGCTTACCTACCTTTAAATAGGATTGGAATACCCTTTCAGCATCCTTTTTATTATCTCTGCTTATGGTAATATTAAATTGGCCCGTTTTTACATTGAAGTAATACTTGCCTTTTCCCATTGTGAATTTCTTATTGCTTGCCATAGTGAATCGATTAAATTATGCAATTACTTTGTGAATATAGTCCGAATTCAGGAGACTAAGTGCCCCCATATATTTTAAGCTGAAGGAGAGTTTGTCACCTACCTTGTAGCCGTGTTTGTTCGTAGCCAAATCGACGATCAGCATGTCTGAACTGGCGTTAACGACCTCAATGGCGGTGTCGTCCGGTAAAATAAAGTCCGGCGAAACGTCAAGTAAGCCAATATCCAAAATAGCTCGCTTAGATGTAGCTCCATAATCTTCCTCATCTACTTCAAAAACCTGACCGCTGGGATTTTCTGCCAGCGTCCCTATGGGGACTTTCGGCTTCTCCGTAATTTCGATAATCTCAGTATATAGTTTGAAGACATCTCTCTCCATTCCCTTTATTACATCCCCGGTCAGCAAGTTTAATCCAAAATACAAGGTCTCACCCACCCGAAAATGATTGACTGACTTCGGAAGCGTTCTTTGCATCAATAAGGGAATGACTACAGAGGTTCCACCGGTTACCCAGGGAATCTTCTTGTTGAACTTGGCCTCTATCAGTTGCTTGTACAAACTCAATTGTATGTACTTGTCTTGAGATGGCATTACCCCACTTAAGCAATTCAGATTTGACCCTAAGCCACTCACCTCAATATTGGGCAACTCAAATATCTTTGAATAAAATTCAGTCAAGTGCTCCCCCATAATTCCCTCCCGCAAATCACCCAATTCAATCATAATAATGATCTTGTGTGTTCTATTTTGCTTCTGGGCTTCCTCACTCAGCTTCCGTATAATCGACGTTTCTGAATTGAAACTCACATCGGCATACCGAACGGTTTGTTCAATTTCATCCAATGCCGGAGGCTTTATGTATACCGTCTGAACGGTCTCGTCAATAGACTTAATCCGTTTGAGGTTTTGAATCCTGCTATCACATACTTCCCGTATGCCCAAATTCAAAAGCTCTCGAAGATACAACTCGTTGCCGCACAGCAATTTAGTGACAGCTGCCCACTCCACATTATTGGAGCGAAACAAGTCATCTAAATACTCGAAATTCTTCTTCAATCGATCTTTGAAGAGCGTAATATTAGCCATGATGCGTTCTTATGATTGAGCAGAAGTAGAGGCTTTGTCTTTAGTCAGCCTCATTTCAAGATATTTGTTTGTAAATCCTAACTTTTCATATAAAAACTTTGCAGGATTTTCTGGCTCCACATGCAAAGCAATATCGCCTTCTGCTTGCGCGATAGCTTTTTTCATGAGTTGCTTACCTACTCCCTTGCCTCTGTGCGCCCGACTCACTGCGATGTACACCAAAATGTTTTCCGGTATATACCCCTTCATACCCGTCTTGTTGACAATAACAGCACCGGCAATCTCATTTTCTTCATGAGCCACTACGACAAACCCACCTTCTGATGAGACTTCCTTCATCGCATAATCTATACAATTGGAAATGTCTTCCCGCGGATCTCCGTATTCGTCCAGATGATCAAATAAAAATTCTACGATTTTTCCCTTCTGTAGGTAAGATGGCTTACTAAAAGGAGTGTATGTGGTGAAATCCAAACTTTATATTTTGTTTCAATGATTCAACAGTCTAACCACCAAAATGGTTCTAATTCAAACGATTAGAACATTAAAGATAGTACTTTTTGAGCAGTTTTTCAAATCGATAGCCGGGAAGAATAGCCCGAAGGACTTAAAATTGAGGGAGTTTTTGTCCGGTACTGATTAGATTTGTCGCTGCTTTGGCTAGTAAGGTATCTTCCCGTTTGAGCTGGGCTTCAAGATGAATAATCCGCTTTCCAGCCCGAATGACCTGAGCATTGACCGTGACTTCATCACCGAGATGTGCCGGGCGGAGAAAGTCAACTTGCAAGTTGACAGAGGTGAAAAATCGGTCTCGACCCAAACTAAATACGGCGATTCCCGCAACCTCATCCAACATGCCAGAGATCACGCCACCGTGCAGTATCGCCGCGGGATTGCACATCTCTTCCCTCACTTGAAACTGGACGCCTACTGACCCTTCCTCAACACGCACCAACCGCCCTTGGAGCCACCGCATATAAGGCGACGGAGATTCGTAATCTTCCTCCTGTTGTAGAACGACCTTTAAAAGTTGAAAAGCTTTATTTTCTTCCATATTTAAACGTTTATCATCTACTCAAATATACTATTTCTTGAACGGATCTATCCCTCTGTATTCTTTTTTTGGGCGTCCCGCTCCGAGCAGTCTCGGAGCGGCCCGGCTATTCAGGGGTCCCGTCCCCAAATTTTTGGGGACCACTTCGCCACCAAGTTCTGGTGGCTCGTGCCCTTACTATCCGTGACGCAATGCGTTATTCAATTCAGCCGGCGATGACTAATTGTTGCCATGACTCTAAATGGCTCCACCTACTTGTATTTCGATGTTCTCTGCGGCTAGACGTTGTCCATGACATACCAGAAAAAGGCGCAAGCAAATATGTGCGATTCAGAATATGGCATGGAGAAATCAAACTACTACAATGGTAAGTTTTTATTTCGTGGGGAAGAGCTATAAAATTAGCAGAGATATTCCTCGCGGAATACCTCTGCTGAATATCTCTAGAAAATGCCCTTATCGTTTTATGAATCTTCGAACTTCACGTCCTTGATTAGTCTCTATCACTAGATAGTATAGTCCGGGAAGCAGAGAGGAAATCGAAAACTGGTTTTCGCTAGTATTCAATTCCCGTATCCTTTGTCCATTTTGATTCACAATGGTCAACTTTTGTAGCGGATAGTTCGACCGCAGATGCATTTCGTTGTGAACGGGATTTGGAAAAATCGATATTGTCGATTTCGGTCTGATCAGGTTTAATGAGCTACTTCCTTCAAAGGATACATCATCCATGCAAAAAAACAAAGGCGTATTGATGCCAAATTGACCGGTATCTGAAGAGTAAAACTCTATGGTTACACTATCGACTACACCAAGCTGAGAAAGGTCAAAACTCGTCCAATTCTCCAGAATATAATCATCCTCACTATCCGGAAAGCGATAATCAGCTAAATATATATCCAGGCTATCGGTGCGATCTCCGTCCAGGTAGCCAACCCAGCGGATATAGAAATAATCGGGATCCTCTCCGGTAGCACCTCCAAAAGCCTTGGAAAACTGGTTCCCATCGCGGATCGTAAAATACGCATATGTCGTATTCGTTACATCTACTTCCGTCAACTGAATAGGAACGTTCGATGTGAAATGTAGAAGGGATCCACCGAATGGACTCTGTCCTACAGCAAAGGTAGAGCTACCACTCGATCCGCTGCCCTGCCGATTTCCATAGAGGTTAGTGAAATTTGGGGTTACACTGTCTTGCACGCTGCTGATTGCCCATTGTCCGGCCCAGAAGTTGTTTTCAAAGTCATAGACCACAGGAAAACGAAGTGATGATATTTCAAAACTCGTGGTTCCATCCACTCCATTAATGAAGGTGTCCACCTCCGTGAGTTCAGACTCAAAACCAATGGTTTCCATTTGTGAAAATAGAGGGGAAAAAGTTGCAACAGTAAGAATGAAAAGTACAATTCGCTTCATAGGTCAAAATTTTGGTTCAAAAATAATCCCGAAACGCCATTGCCGACCTGGGGCAGGGACACCGGGCTGAAAGAAATAATCTTGTTCCCAGGCATTATTAAGCCTGAAAAATAATTGAATATCTTGTTGCCACCACCGATTCGAATACGCCAGAATCCAGTGGCCAATATGTCGAGAGGGTATGGACTCACTCCTATTGGGACGGGTAAAAATCACTGACTGATGCAAATGTTGGTAAAGCAGAGAAAATTGACGATAACTGGCGCTGCAATGAAAACTCCATTGGTGCTCTGGCATGTAAATGAGATTACTACCTTTTTGGGCCACTGGACTGTCGAAGTCGCCGGTGTTTCTCACGTATTGGTAATTGTATACTCCTCGGAAACTCATAGAAAAATGATTGCTCCATTGTTTGCTTTTCTCCATGCTCAACTCTAGCCCGGCTGCAGACACCTCCAATATGTTGTGCGGCCGAAAAAAAATGGAGTTTAATGGAGCCCATAAAATCCAATTTTCTACATTTTTATAATAGACTTCTGCCACAAGTCCGTCAAAGAATGTGGCATTGCCACTATATTGATAACTGGCCTGGATTTGGTGACTCAACTCTGGTTCTAAATCTTCATTACCACCGGGGTTCCAAAACAGATCATTAGCTGACGGGTATCGATGCGCCCGGGAAATCTGAAGTTGCCAAAAGTGACGCTGTCCAGTATAACCCCATGCAAGGTGTCCTGTCATAGGAGCGATAGAATGATTTCTTCCCGCTTGGCGCAGTTCTGTCTGCAAATAGTGCTGATTATTGAAAAAGTAATTGACCCGACCATAGCCCTGCCAGTTGAAAAAGCTGCGGTTCTCACTGTAATTATCTGTAATAAAGGAAGTGGACTCCACATTCGCTCCTGTTTTTATGGACCATCGGTCGCTAATCAATAGTCGGTGTTGACTGAGAAATTGGTGAGACTGAAAAAGGTTTCGGCTATCCAATGCGTTTTGAAGGTCTAAGAAATGATTGACCTCAGATCGATAGGTATAATTAAAGGTGTGACGATATCGATGACCACCGTATACCCAAATCAATTGATGGCGCTGGAAAGAGTCGGATTGCACGGCAGAACTATTTCTCTGATTCAATGTGGGGGGGATTTCGCGCCGCATGCCCTGCAGCCAGGAGCGGATTTCTATTCGGTGATGCTTGTTAAACTTGTGGGTGACTTCAGCCATCCCGCCCGTATGCTGATGATGCGCATTGATTTGACGATCGGGGAGAAGTATAGAAGAGTGCTCAGGGAGGTAGGGGAAATTTTGTAGGTCGTCCGTAAGTATGCCTTTTAGACTAAAGGTGGTTTTATCATTTAACGGCCGTGCGATTTTAAGGTGATACTGTTCAAAGTTGAATTCTCCAAACTGAGCTCCCAACACTAATTTACTGGAGTCTGGCAGTTTGTTGTTCAGGCTTAAGATGCCACCTATGGGTTGATACCCTTCATTTTCCCGCACCGGGTGCAAACGAATTTCTTCCATAAATGCCGGGGGGAGCATGCTGATGTCTGATAATCCCAACATAGAGTTGTTGATGTTTGCCCCATTCCAAAGTACTTGGGACTGTTGACTGGATCCCCCGCGAATGCTCATAGTAGATAAGGTGCCATTTCCCCTGTCTCTTATTGTAGCTGTAGAATGAAGGCTCAATAGGTCTGAAAGAGTGGACGAGAAAGGTAAAATATTACTGAAACTCTTAGGTGAAGGGGAAAGAATACTTTGCCCCTTATCAATATCGGATTGGTCCAAGACTTCAATTGCAGGTAATTCAGCTGAGATTAGAGAGTCCTTTTGAGCATCCAATGAGGACGTCAAGACAAGCAACAATACAAGAGAAAGCCCCCGGCGCATAGCAGTGCTTTAAAATGATATCGCAGAACAAGGGCAGCTTGGACTTTAGATAAAATCCAATGGATAGGAACAAATTACTGTTCTATATTACTACTTGGCCGTTGCCCCGCGACGATTAATCCCGATCGTCGGGTACATGGCTCGTGAGCAGGTCTTCTGACTTGGTAACACTTACACAACCTTCCCGTTTCTGCTCTTGAAACAGTGGTATGGATTGGATGCAAGCTGAAGTTACATTACAGCTGCGGGTACAGTTTCGGGTTTTCACCGAATTCCCTTGACAACACGAACAAGACAAATCTAAAGAATTTTTGGGGTTTACCCAATGAAATGTTCTGCGATTTTTGCGGTTACTATTCAGCTGTATTTAAGACTCCTTAATGAATCTTATGATTTTCATAACAGTTGGACGCGGGAAAGATGCCGATATTAGATCTATCAGCGAAAAAGAAAAACCATTTGAGATGAAAGAGCAAAAGTTTAAGAAACAAGAAGAGAACAAAAAGAAAGGCTTGATTGCCACCTTTGTATTTCACGGACTAGCCATATTGTTGGCGTTATTTCCCTTGATGAGCGCAGATGAGAAACAGCCCGAAATGCAAGCTGTGGTCATAGAGTTCAATAGCAGTGCGCAATCAGAGGGTGCAAAAAAAGTTAAGAAAAAAGAGGTGCAACAAAGAGAAACTCGTCAGGCTGCTGCTTTGCCGGATCGAGCTTCTAAAATGCTCACTACTGAGCGTCCGAATGAAATGAAGGTGCCGGAAGTGAAGCGAAGAGTAAAAGTGATTGATGCCGTGCCGGATCCCATTCCTTCCAATGCACCGTTAGCACAGACCAAGTCACCCAAAGTAATCAAAGCGCCAAAAGCGTCGAAGCCTAGCATGAAGCCTCTTGAAACCGAAGTAGCTGTTTCAGAGTCCGCAGAGTCTGCTGAAGGTGATATTGATGGTTCAGATGATGGAGTTGCAGAGGCTGCAGTAGCATCTGGAAATGGAAAAGGAGAGCGCGGTGAAGGTGAGTCTGACATAGGTGCCGGTGATAGTAAAGGTACTGGCTTCATTGGAGGAGATGGTATTTTGAGTCGTAAGGTCGTTAAAAGAGCGAATATTAATGATATGGTAAAGGAGTCAGGAGTTATTGTGATTAAGCTATGTGTAACGCAAAATGGGGCAGTCGATTATGTTGAGTTTGATCCATCCAGATCAACCATTAAGAATCCGGATGCGATCGATGGTGCTCTGGAGGCTATGAGCTTGTATCGCTTTGAACGCGACATGTCAGCAGCAGAAAGAGAATGCGGAAGTTTCCAATTTAATATAGAACTCTAAGGGTACTTAGGTATTGGTTTATTAGAAGAAGGGACAGGCGTAAGTTTGCCCCTTCTTTTTTTGAGAGTTAATAAAGAAAACTGCCCAAGGGCTGCTCAATGTCCACTTTATTTCTCTTGTCTGTGAGACTCTACTTCGTTTCGGAAAGCCCAATTTTCAGTTTCTTTTAGTTGTTTTAAGGGCTTCACTGTGTCATTTTGTCTAACTATATAGTAGTAATGTCTTTTAAATTCCGCTCATTTATGCAACAATGTTGCACAAACAGTTCATTTTATTTATCTTTGAGTGAAACTAAAAAAATTGAGATATGAAAAACCTATTGCTATTTGGATTTTTACTTATTGGATTGCTAGCTGCAGGCTGCAGTGATGACGATGATGATGATGATCACGACCATGATGAAGTAACCATTGAATTTCTAGAGCCCACTGACGGGGCAACCGTCGCAGCGGCAGATGAGGTACATATTCATATTCGAGTAACAGCAGAAGAAGAAGTTCATGACCTCGAAATCAAAATGCATCCTGAAGGAGATGAATCTGATTTAATCATAGATTTTGATGCTCATTCTCATGAGAGCACATTCGACTTTGAGGAGGATTACGATTTGAGTTCGTATCCTGCAGGCACAGAGTTTCACATCGACGTAAGAGTGGCGAAAGACCATGAAGCAACTGAATTTGAGATTGAAGACATACATTTCCAAATACCATAGCCATGAATAAGCCATAAAGATTTATGGGAATGCATTTAGCTTACTATATGGAAGTTGATTTTAGAGGGCCGAGGCCCTCTTTTTTTTCATTTTTTGAAAAATCATCGTACTTCCCTAAAAGCAGCTTTGTTTTTTTCTGTGCTGGCAAGTTCTACTAAATCGTTCTTTGACCTAAGGATAGGGGGGATATTGGGGATGCATTTGTCCTATACTGACTGATTCACCGACCTTGGCGGCGGTATAAGGATGATATGGATTATTCTAATAAATAGAGATTGGACTTTGTATCGAAGGGCTTTTCCTGCAAGGTCTTATGCCAAAAAAAATCTCTGAGTGTAAAAGATTGAGTACACCTTATGCGTTCCTATCTCTTTGGGCTGTGAGGCTGTATTTTGGCTTGACTGCCAGTACATAACCACAAATTCAGGATGTTTTGCAAATTTTATTTTGCGTAAACCAACTTGCGAATGGAGTATGTGGAGGTTGATTTTGATAAGATGTAAATTATATTTAGTTTTAAGAAAAATACTGAATTGAAAATTTACCACAGTCGTCGAGAAATTAAAGAAATCGGTTTCGATGCTTTGAAGTCGCTTCATCAGCGATACGTTCAAGTGATTTCCGTTTTACTGATCATAGCTGCAGCCATTAGTTTGCTAAGCATATGGGAAGTGCTAGCCTCGTACTACACCTACACAGCTCCAGCTCTGGTACTAATTTTGTGGCCCTGGATTATGCAAAGTGCATTTATGGCGCGGCTAAAAAAAGAACAGGCCGCACCGTGATGGTGCAGCCCGTTAGTTCTTGGTATCTAATCTGTTTTCATTTCAATTACAAGCTGTAAGTGTTCGCCTTAATGAGGTCCGCGGCTACTGTTCTTCTCAATTTTTTAATGTTTTGAGCGGGGTACTGGGTAAATCGCTGAATGCCCATCTGCATTATTTTAGCTTCATCACCTTCAGCAAAAGAGGCTAAAGCATCAGAGGCATTTTTGGATATTCTGAACTGGGCATCGTGAAAAAAGGTTTTTAGAATCGCTTGAAAGATCTCCGATTTTTCATGACCAGAACCAATTTTCTTTAATCGCAACCAAAGGCTTTCACACATGTACAAATCAATAACCATATCTGCGACATTCATTAAAACCTCTTGTTCTTCTTTCAGATCGTGCTTTCCATCCATTTGATATTTTGCTGCCGCTCCAGCAACCATAAGAACCAGCTTTTTAAAATCATTTAACGCTTTTGCTTCGGCTTCAAATGGTTCCTTGCTTTTATTCCCATCCATAGATGGCATTTTAGTCAGCTCTTTTTGCACCTCCCATGCCGGACCTACAATATCGAGATTCCCTTTCATCGCCTTTTTTAAAATCATATTTATCATCAACATACGGTTGATTTCGTTGGTCCCCTCATAGATTCTGTTGATCCTCGCATCGCGGTAAGCCATAGCTGCTGGGTATTCTTCAGAATAACCATTTCCACCGTAAATCTGGACAAACTCATCGATTACGTAGTCTAGATATTCTGAACCGGCTACCTTTAATATGGCACATTCCACAGCATACTCCTCCGCTGCTTTACGAAGTGATTCTTCAAATGACTGACCTTCATCAGCCAACTCAGTTTTGAGGTCTTTTATGGAGTCAGACAATCGATAGACTGCACTTTCAAGGGTGAAAGTTTTTATCGCTTGCTCTGCGAGTTTGTATTGTATTGCTCCAAAGGATGAAATAGGTTGCCCAAATTGTACGCGTTCATTGGCATATTTAACCGACTTGCGTATAGCTTCTTTTTGCCCTCCGCAACTTAGAATACCGAGCTTAAAACGTCCAATGTTCAGTACATTAAAAGCAATGAGATGTCCTTTGCCAATCTCTCCTAGAATATTCGCCTTTGGTACTTTAGTATTTTCAAAGAACACTTGGCGGGTCGAAGATCCTTTGATGCCCATTTTTTCTTCCTCTTCCCCCAAAGTAATCCCATCGGCATGAGCATCTACTACGAAAGAGGTAAATTTTTCCCCGTCAATTTTCGCAAAAACGATAAATAGATCGGCAAATCCAGCATTGGATATCCACATTTTCTGGCCGTTAAGGATATAATGGGTGCCTTCCTTATTGAGTTCTGCATGAGTTTTTCCAGAAAGTGCATCTGAGCCGGCTTCGGGCTCTGTCAAACAATAGGATGCGGTGAGTTCACCACTGCACATTTTAGGTAGATAAGTTTTCTTTTGCTCCTCTGTTCCAAAATAGAGAATGGGCAACATTCCAATACCTGTATGCGCAGCGTAAGAAGTATCAAAGGACCCTCCGGCTCTACCCAATTCTTCTAATATAACAGTAACGGTATGCGTGTCCATTTCCATCCCACCGTAATTTTCGGGGATGTGCGCTCCTAACAATCCCAAATCTGCTGCTTTGAGCAATAGGTCTTTTTGGTGTTGTAGCTCGTTGCCTTTGCTCCCTACTTCTTTGAAGACAAAATCTTCTACGGTTTGTCGAATCATTTGCTGCTCCTCATTTAAATCCTCCGGAATGAATATGGATTCAACATTTTGATCCTTGATTAGGAACTCTCCTCCTCTTAACGTTTTAGCTACATTGGACTGATTCGACATTTTATTTGGATTTGGTTATGTATTACTTATAGAAACAAAATAAAGTTTTGAGACAATTTTTCATTTCCATTATTTAAAGAAATATAATAAATATTTTTGTTGCTGTCAATAGTGTTTCAAAGAAAAATTCCCCTCATACAAGTTATTTATGTCGGAAAAATTCATTTTAAGTCATTTGTCGAATGTCGGGCAAATGTATTATAGTCAGCAAGTTAACCTTGATGTTTTTAGAGGATTTACTGGAAAAACGCAAATGAATTTTAGTGGGGATGTGAAGGCAAATATTATTTGGAATTGGCCTTGTTCTAAGTACTCAGTTTTCATCTTCATCTATGATCTCATATTCCTGAAATTCTGTTTCAATAGAATCTCTGGAATCAAACCGATTGAAATATTCCTTTTTGTGCTTTGCGAGGGATTGAAAAGTCAAGGCTCTAAATAAGAGGATAAAGAGTAAAAATGGAAATCCAATGATAGAGAAAACAGTCCATGTGATACCCGCCAAAAAATCTCTTTTATACTTTCGTTGCAGCCATTGAAAATAATCGACATACACCTGATATCGGATCACGGCGATGACAACGGCTAGTACTGGAGCCACAAATAGCATGATAGTGTACAAACCTTTTAACAAGTAGTAAAGTCCCCCCATGAGTAAAATAAAAAATAGTACACCAATGATTAAGGGTAAGGGATTATTGTTGGTTGTTCTGTACATCATAGTTTCGAGGCAGTTTTTATAAAAACGATCAAACGCACTCAAGTATTATTGTAAACCAAACACAAGAACGAGCGATTGTGTTTATTCAGCAACGCTTAGAAACTGACTTTCATACAAATTCTTATACCAACCATTTTCAATTTCAAGGAGCTCGTCCGGAGGACCAAATTCTTTGATTTCTCCTTGATGCAGAACGAGCACTTTGTCTGCATGCTTTATTGTCGATAGGCGATGAGCAATGATAATGGAGGTTCTTTTTTCTATCAATGTTTCTATTGCATGTTGGATGATAGCTTCAGTTTCTGTATCTATAGAACTCGTCGCCTCATCCAGGATGAGAATATTCGGGCTGAATATGAGTGCCCTGACAAATGAAATCAATTGTCTCTGACCCATGGAGAGATTATTTCCTCTCTCACTGACCTGAAAGTCATATTGACCCGGTAATTCTTCAAAAAACTCATCTGCCCCAATCAATTGAGCGGCCTTCACGACTTCTTTTTTCGAAATATTGGGATCTTTCAAGCTAATGTTATCCAGCAAAGTGCCGGTAAACAAAAATACATCCTGAAGAACAATCGCCAGATGATTACGAAGATTGTCCAATTTGTATTTTTGAATGGGAATATCATCGATTTGTATTCTTCCCTTTTGGATATCGTAAAAGCGATTGATCAGGTTGATGATCGTGGTTTTACCCGACCCTGTACTTCCTACAATAGCCAGAGTTTCTCCGGGCTGGACGTCAAAAGTCAAGTCTTTTAGAATATACGATTCATCATCGTAGGAAAAATACACTTGGTCAAATTCGATTTTTCCGTCGAGCTTTTCTTTTTCTATATGGCCGGCATCTTTGATGATTTCCACATTATCTAAAACGGAAAAGACTCTATGTGAGGCGACGAGTCCCATTTGTAGCGTATTAAAACGATCTGCTAGCATTCGCATAGGGCGAAATAGCATATTTATATATATAGGAAAGGCAATCAAAACCCCAAGTGTGAGACTTTCATTTAATACTCCTTTCGCTCCATACCAGACTAAAAGGCCTAAAGCAGTTGCGGAAACAATTTCGACAAAAGGGAAGAAAATGGCATAGTAAAAAATAGATTTCAAATTGGCTTCTGTGTAATCTCTATTGATCGACTTGAACTTCTGTGCTTCTTGTTCCTCTGCATTGAAGACCTGAACGACGCGCATGCCCGAAATGCGCTCTTGCAGGAAGGAGTTCATTTTTGATATTTGGTTACGTACTTTCTGATAGGATATCTTCACACCTTCTTTAAAATAGTAGGTGCCAATGAGCAGAATAGGCAGGGTGGTAAGAACAACTAAAGTGAGCTGCCATGAAGTGTAGAGCATAATTCCCAGTACGGCAAATATACTGAGCACATCAGCAACAATAGTAATAACCCCTTGTGAAAAGGTTTGGTTTATGGTCTCAATATCATTGATCGTTCTCGTAGTGCTTTGACCGATAGGGGTTCGGTCGAAATAGCTGAGTTTTAGTCGGATGAGGTGGTTAAAGACTTTCTCTCTCAAGTCGCGGATAATAGACTGCCCGAGAAAGTTCGTACTATAAATGAAACCGTACCTCATGAAGGCCTCTAAAAAGAGAATCACAAAAAGTAATCCGGTCATGAAGACGAGGCCCTGATAATCTCCACTAATGATTTGGTTATCCACCATTTGATTAATGAGGAAGGGACGCAAAATACCAACGGGAGCAAGGAGAACCGCGAGAACGCCAGCGAGTATGAAAATGGTTCGATAGGGCGCTGCCTGGCTGATCAGACGAACGAACGTGCCAAAGCGAAACCCTTTTTTTTCTTCTGCCATAAGTGATCAACAACTAAAAATCAAAGTTAGTTGAAATATCTTTGAGATAATAAGTCATTGCGAGATAAAACACCATTTTAGTCGGGAACTATTCTTACTCACTTTCTTCGGTATAAATTGCAGGGAATAAAAGTTAGCCCAAAAGATGTTTAGCTAAGGCTAATTTCGAGCTGAGATCAAGAGCATGAGATGTTATCCACTTACCGAAGAGTCGGTACTGATAAAATGGTTTTTATTCTGCAGTTTCTTGAGCTTCTTTAATCGGTTGGTCCTCCCAATATACCCAGTCTCCACCACATAAAATAATCTGGCCTTTTGGGTTGTCAAATAGTCGTTTTACCAAAAATTCATAGGGAAAAAAGTGTAAATGTAAATCAAAGGTATAACGATAGGGCCGTTGGCGAGGCAGAACAACTATTAATCGTTTTCCAGCCACACGACGCAATTCAGAAATGGCTTGTTTGGGATTCAAAACATGTTCTATGGTATGAGCACATATGACCGTGTCAAAAGCATTATCTTCTTCAGGTATTTGCTCTACATTCCCTTCTTTAAAGGAAAGGTTGGTAAAACCTTCTAGATCAATAGCTGGCAGAACAAAATCAATTCCAACTACATTAAGATGTTGTTTTTTTGCTAGTTGCTTGCATAAATACCCTCTGCCAGAGGCTATATCCAACACGGACTTTCCGGTAACATGAGTTAAAATAAAGTCAATACTCTCTTTATTTAGGTCGGTTTCTCGCTGGATATGTCCTTCTGCTGTTTTCTCATATATATCGGCAAGTTCTTCTTGCGTCATATGTGGAGATTGATCTTTAAAATTGATGAAATAAGGAGCACTTTTTTTGAAAAATAATTTAAAAATTGGAGCCATGAACCATTTTGCATCTCTTAGTGCAGGTGGGAGAAATTGGTCCAGAACGTAATTAATTTTGGTCGTAATATTGCGAGAAAGTTTCATTCTTCTTCTTTAAGGTAAATTGGACGATTTTTTATCTCTTCGAATATGATGGAAATATATTTTCCTAATAGGCCCATCAGAAAGAAAAGGACAGCAAACAGAAAAGTTATCAAAACGACGATAGTGGTGTATCCGCTCAGGGGATTTCCCAGGAAATACATGACTATTGAGTAAATAGACATAATTACAGAAAAAGTTGCTAAAAGAACGGATAGATATAGCCCAATAAGGAGGGGCTTTTTAGACAGGGAAGTAACCGCGTCCAGAGAAAGGAGGATAAGAGAAAAAAAACTGTATTTACTTTCTCCAGCATTTCGATTGGGTGCCTCAAAAGGCAAGACTTTAGTAGGGAAGCCAACCGATTGAACTAATCCTCTCATAAATCGATTTCGTTCCTTATATTTTTCACAAAGGATTCGTCTCACTTGCTCATCTACCATGAAAAAGTCACTGACAAGTGGGTTGATGTTTACCTCACTAATGCGTTTGAGAATCTGGTAGAATTTTTTTGTGAAAAAGGTTTTTAAGGCGGAGTCTGCTTCATTTTTTCGGCGCTCCATGAGAACAATTTTTGCGCCATTCTCCCATTCCGCTATAATGTTTGGAATAAGGTGGGGGGGATGCTGCATATCTGCATCCATACAAATATGTACATCACCTTTAGCATGTTCAAATCCTGCATACATAGCTGCCTCATGGCCAAAGTTGCGCGAAAAATTAACGATTTGTTTTGTTATATGAGCAGATGATAAGGATCGCAATACAGATATCGATGCATCACTACTGCCATCATTAACAAAAACCACCTCGATATTATAGGAAATAGTCAAACTTACCTCTTCAATGGACTGCCAAAGAAGAGTTAAGTTTTCTTCTTCATTGTAGACAGATACTATAAGACTAATTCGAGCTTGACTCATCTATTGCTTCAATATTTCCAAGTCAAAGATATTAATATGTTTGTTAATTGTTAAGATTATAGATCAATCCGGTCAACAAAGGAAAAAACGCCCAAACGGAAGGACACTTAAAAAACAGACCATAGCGCAGACGGTTGTTTGCTAGGTAACTTAGGTTCGAAAGCACTAAAATTACAATCAAGGAATTAATTTTAGCAGATGTTCCCGAGGGGGTGCGACTCCATATTAGGGTTGGTTGGAAGCCTCAGGGTAATTTGTAAGGGGTTTTCTGGCAGCTGGTTTTTATATCCATTTTATGCTCTTGTTTTTCTGCTTTTCATTACAATTTTGTTCTGGAGAGGCAGAGAGGGATGGGGCGCATAATGAGCCATGTAGTTGAAATTGAATATTCAAACATTAGACCGGTAACTACTTTACTCCTATGTTCAAGTCATATATCCTTCATCGGCAAAGGAGAAGTACTGGTCTCCTGCGATGATGATATGGTCTAAGACTCTGATGTCCAGCATTTTTCCCGCCTGATTTGTTTTTTTTGTAATGCTAATATCAGCATCGCTGGGTTTGTTATTGCCCGAGGGGTGATTGTGGGCCAGAATTACGGCACTCACATTGTGTTGAAGTGCTTTGTTAAAAATGATTCGGGCGTCGACCACTGTGCCAGAAATTCCGCCCTGGCTGATACGTTCTTTTGCAATGACTTTGTTCGCTTGATTGAGAAAGAGAACCCAAAACTCTTCGTGGTGGAGGTCTCTGAGCGCCGGAGCCATTATATTGAACACGTCAGTACTGCTTTTGATCTGCGGTTTCACGGAAAAGGTGGAAATTTCGCGCCTTCTCGCCAATTCCATGGCAGCGCTGAGAGTAATGGCTTTGGCCGGGCCAACGCCTTTAAATTGGGTGAAGTCAGATAGCGTTAGGCGACTCATCTCAGCTAAGTTTCCATTGACGGAGTGTAGGATTTCCCGCGCGAGTTCAACGACATTGAGTCCCTGCCTTCCCGAGCCCAGAAGCAATGCCAGTAATTCAGCATCTGAGCAGGCTCTGGGGCCATTTTGGCTGAGTTTTTCCCGAGGGCGTTCTTCTTTTGCCCATGATTTGATGGTGGAGTTATTGTATTTCACTGTATATAGTTTTACCATGAGTGTATTTCCTCGGGCCATTCGTTCCAAAAAACATTATCCGTAAGTGCTGCGGAAGGGGGGCGGCGCAGCCGCCAGACCGAGAGCGGGCTGAGAAGTATCATGCGAACTCTTTGGTGAAGGAGTTCCTGTCGGTGTTGAGAAATACTCCGCTCGAGGGCCGAGCGAATAGCGAGCCCTGTAGCATAACGACCCCGCCGATGAAGGCGGGGATACGGCCAAAAAAAAAGCCCCCTTTGAAAATGAAGGAGGCTGTGAATCAAACATCAACCGGTGTTATGGCAGTGCATTTTTCAGATCTTCAATGAGGTCTTCCCGATGCTCAATGCCCACACTCAGTCGAATCAAACTATCTGTGATACCTACGGCCACACGTTCGTCTCTAGGGATAGCGGCGTGAGTCATTCGGGCGGGATGACCAATGAGGGATTCCACACCTCCCAGAGATTCTGCCAGCGCAAAATAATTCGTGTTATTGAGGATGCGGTTGGCTGCCTCCAATGTGTCGTCGTGAAGGTCAAAAGAAACCATCCCCCCGAAATCTCTCATTTGTGTTTTGGCGATTTCGTGGTTGGGGTGGTCTGTGAATCCGGGATAGTAGACGTTATTTACCGCGGGGTGGTCTCTTAAAGTTTGAGCTATAGCTTTTGCATTTTCGCAAGCTCTCTGCACGCGTAAATGGAGGGTTTTGATGCCTCGCAAAGTCAAGAAACAGTCCTGAGGACCGGGAATTGCGCCCACTACATTTTGTATAAACTTGAGCTTTTCAAACTGTTTTTCGTGTTTGCAAGCGACGAGTCCGAGGACCAGGTCGGAGTGGCCGCCGATGTATTTTGTAGCGGAATGCATAACCATATCAGCGCCCAAATCGAGTGGGTTTTGCAAATAAGGAGAGGCAAATGTATTGTCCACACAGGTCATGATGCCCTTTTTTTGCGCCATGTCGCAAATGCTTTTGATGTCGATAATCTTCAGCGTGGGGTTGGTCGGCGTTTCGATCCAGATGAGTCGAGTATTGGCCGTGAGAGCTCTTTCTACTTCATCGGCAGAGCTCATGGAAATAAAGGTGGATTTGATGCCGAGGGGTTCAAAGATCCGCCGCATTAAGCGATAAGACCCTCCGTAAAGGTCGTTGGTTGAGATCACTTCGTCGCCGGGTTTGAGCATTTTCAAAATAGCATCTATGCCGGCGAGTCCGCTACCAAATGCGATAGCACCGCAAGCATTTTCAAGTGCGGCGATGTTGTTTTCCAGGGCTTCCCGCGTTGGGTTTTGAGAACGGGAATATTCAAAACCCTTGTGCTGTCCGGGGGCGTCCTGCACGTAGGTAGAGGTCTGGTAAATAGGCGTCATGATAGCGCCGGTTGAAGGATCGGGTTTGATACCGGCGTGAATTGTTTTTGTTTCGAATTTCATAAAGCTTGTGCCTTTTTTCTTTTTTCTATGAAAAAAGCTAAAGTGAGATCTTATAAGAGCTCTACAGCTGCCCGGTGAATATGTTGGGGGCTCAGGCCATATTTTTCTAATAGGTCAGCGGGTTTGCCACTTTCACCGAAGGTGTCCTGAGTGGCAACGATTCTCATGGGACTCGGCTGATGCAGAGCCAGATATTGTGCTGCCATATCGCTTAAGCCACCGAATCGATTGTGTTCTTCCGCAGAGACTAAGCGACCGGTTTTACGCACGGATTCGATGAGGAGGTCCACATCGAACGGCTTTATTGTATGAAAGTTGAGGACTTCGGCATCCACCCCTTCCTTTTCCAGGCTACGGGCAGCTTCCAGGGCGTACCATGTCATATGTCCGGTAGCCATTAGTGTGACATCCTTACCCTCTTTAAGTTTTTGTCCTTTTCCTATTTCAAAGGGCATGTCTTCGGGGATAAATACTGGCCAACCGGGGCGTCCAAACCTTAAGTAAACGGGCCCATCGTGATCGGCTATAGCTAATGTAGCGGCCTTGGTTTGCGCGTAATCGCAGGGGTTGATGACTGTCATACCCGGTAGCATCTTCATCATACCGATGTCTTCGAGTATCTGATGGGTCGCACCATCTTCGCCTAGCGTGAGGCCGGCATGAGAGGCACAAATTTTGACATTTTTCCCAGAATAGGCAATGGACTGTCTGATTTGATCATAGACTCTGCCGGTAGAGAAATTGGCAAAAGTGCCGGTGAAGGGAATTTTTCCGGCGGTGGCCAGCCCGGCAGCAAGTCCCATCATATTAGCTTCTGCAATACCGACTTGAATGAATCTGTCCGGGAATTCTTTTTTGAATGCTTGCATTTTAAGTGATCCCAAGAGGTCGGCGCAAAGGGCGACAACTTGATCATTTTTTTGTCCTAATTCGTGCAAACCAGCGCCAAAGCCGTCCCGGGTTGCTTTTTTATCGTATGCTTGATAATGATCCCACATAATTATTTCTATTGCTTATTGATTGAATAATCTCCCAGTGTTTCAGGAAGTTGTTGAAGTGCGGCCTCTAATTGTTCATCATTGGGCGCAATGCCGTGCCATTCGTGCGATCCCATCATGAAATCAACACCGGCGCCCATCTCTGTTTGCATGAGAAGTACCTGAGGTTGTCCCTGCCCCACTCTGCTTTTAGCTTCTTGTAATGCCCGAAGGGTAGTTTCCATATTATTCCCGTCGAAGGTATGCACACTCCAGCCAAAGGCCTTCCACTTGGCTTCCAGGTCACCTAAGCTCATGACATGGTCATTGGAGCCATCGATTTGTTGTCCATTCCTGTCTACTGTAACGATGAGCTGGTCGAGTTTGTAATGAGCGCCAAACATGGCCGCTTCCCATATTTGTCCTTCCTGTAATTCTCCATCGCCGGTAAGTGCCCATATGATGCTATCATCTCCATTTAGACGCTTGGCATAGGCGGCGCCCATGGCGACACTTAGACCTTGGCCCAGCGAACCGGAAGCAACTCTAATTCCCGGTAAACCCTCATGAGTGGCGGGGTGACCTTGCAAACGAGAGTCGATCATTCTAAAGGAGGAGAGTTCATCTACATCGAAGTAGCCGGAGCGAGCCAAACTGGCATACCACACGGGGGAGATGTGTCCATTTGAAAGGAAAAACAGATCTTCTCCGTGACCTTCCATGTTAAATTCCGGCTTGTGGTTCATGATTTCAAAATAGAGCGCTGTAAAATAGTCAGCACACCCTAAAGATCCGCCGGGGTGTCCCGACTGGGCTCTGTGGACCATTCGGACTATATCTCGACGAATTTGTGTGGCTGTTTGTTCTAATTGTTGGATATCGGGCATATCGATTGGTTTTGAAGACAAAAATAAAAAAAAGGCAATCCGCAGTTGAGCAGATTGCCTTTTAATTGTTCCATTAATAAATGGATTAGTTTACAGCTTCAGATAAGCCTTTTCCAGCTTTGAATTTAGCTACGTTTCTTGCTTTGATTTGGATTTCTTCACCCGTTTGTGGGTTTCTTCCTTTTCTTGCTGCTCTTTTAGAGACAGAAAATGTTCCAAAACCAGGTACAGAAACTTTGTCTCCTTTCTTCAAAGATTTTTGAACACTCTTAAGTGTAGCTTCTAATGCCTTTCCAGAATCTGCTTTTGTCAATCCTGAATGCTTAGCAATGCTGTCGATTAATTCTCCTTTGTTCATTCTTTTAGTATTTTATTTGTAAATTCGATTTAATGCAAAAGTGGACTATTGATCTGACATTTCAAACTTTTTGAGCGTATTTTTTCTGCGAACGCCTTATTTTATAAGGGTTTGAGCGGTTTTAGTGCAAAAATGTTGAATATTTAAGAAGTTGTAGTTCAGTTATATACAAAGAAAAAAAAGGTAATTATGAGCTTGAGTATAAAATGGAAAAAAAGCAGTTGGATTTGGGTTGGATTATTGGGGTTTGGCTTGTTTTTGGGTACTTCTACTACTTCCTGTTCCCCAAAATCAGGCTGCAAGGCTACAGAAAACATGGGACCTCCGGTAGATAAGAATGGAAATCTATCCGGAAAACGCGGAAAAACGAAGTTGTTTAACGACTAGTATCATTGTGCTTAGGGGGAGGAAAAGTAAAGGACAAAAGGCAATTTGATATCACAAAGGGCAGGGAGGCTTTCTTCTTGTTTCTTTGTGTACGTTTCTGTGAAAAACTCCATACAAAGAGGCAAGGACGTTTGTGGTCCGGGTGCTTAAAACTAGCGAGTAGTTTTTTCACCTATTTTTTGAAGCTGTTGAGCACATTGGTTGGTCCACCAAAGGAATAGAACGAGCAACAGTCCTGGAAATACCACTAACCACCAGGCATGAAAAAACTGTCTCGCATCGCTCAATAGTCTACCCCAGGACTGCACTTCTGCTCCCAGACCAAAACCCAAAAATGATAAGGTCGCCTCAATACTTACTGCTCCGGCAATAGAAAAGGCCGCGTGCACACTTATTGGCACTAAAATGAGGTTGAAAAGTTGAGTGCGAATAATCCAGAAATCAGACATATTGAGGTCTCTTAAACTATGCACCCAGGGACTATGCGTCCATCGGCTCATTTCCGCTCGAATCAGACGAGCAAAGGTTGGCCATCGAAAAAACGCAATGAGCAGGGAGAGATTCCAAATATTCCAATTGTCAATTGTCGCTGACCAGGCAAGCAGGACGAAGAGCGCAGGAAGGCTGTCGAATAACTCAATGCCCTTGCTTACCCATTGGTCTATGGGCAGTGCCCATTGGCGGCGACTGCTCGGCCAATAGTGCAGCATCAGCAGTGTCAATGCCCCGCCGACAAGAATAAGAGAAAAAGGAAGGAGACTGAAGACATAGATATAGATCAAGAGGGTCAGTAGAAGAATTCCAGTCATCCATGCTGCTGGAGGTAGTTTTAATCTTTTATTGCCATAATAAGCAGCAGACGCGCCCAGGAGAAACCCAACACCAAAAGCAAAAAATGCGCTAATAGCTCCAATGAGTAAGGCATATCTCGTCCCATAAACCAAGCCAGCTAAAACATCTCTCGATTGACTATCTGTTCCCAACCAATGCGTGCCTTTCACTTCTTCAGTCAAAGGAGGCTGAAGGTATAGGCCCATTGACGATAGCGTGCCTGGACCGAAGGGAACGAGAGGTTTTAGTATTTCTCGGATTTCTTTTGGCGTTTGATGTTCAAAGGAGGAAAACCATTCGTCACAGGCACCGCAATGCCACTCATCTTCATATTCATAGAGAATGGGATCATCATTTGCAATAAATTCTGCTCCCACAGCCAGGGTGAGAAGAAAAGTAGCGATACAATAAAGAAAATATTTTTTCATTCCTTATTTTTCACTCCATTGAATTCTTGGATCGAGATACAGACTCAGTTGGTCAGCTCCCCATCGTCCGAGCCAGGCAAATAGTCCAATGAGCAGGATCGTTATTATGACCACTGGCCAATCCTGAGCGTTGAGTGACCACCAAATGAGTCGACCCATACCGGGAATGTTAAAAAGAACCTCAATAACGAGAGACCCTGAAATAAGTGCCGGCAATGCAGCTCCTATGAGTGTTATCATGGGCAAAAGCGCATTGGGCATTGCATAGTGCAGAAGCACCTTTTTAGTTTTCAATCCTCGATGTCTACTGAATTTAATGTAAGGTTTGTTCCACTCTGCCCTTAAGGTGTCTTCAAAAAGTCGTGCGAGATAGCCAAAGCCACTTATCCAAATGCAAAGTAGGGGAAGTGCAAAATGCATAATTTCAAAATCGGAGCCGGCACCCGCGGGGAGGGGAAATATACCCTGAGGTTGAGTAAGAAAGGCGATGGCCAAAGCAGCGAGCCAAAATAAGGGCGCCACATAAAAGAGATATGCTAATTGCCGGCTGATTTTCACCGCCAAAGCATTTGGTCGCAAGGCCCACCAACTGCCCATAGGTATAGCGGTGAAAAATAATAAGAAAAGTGAAGCGCCATTGATAATTAGTGTGTAAGGTAGGGCCGCTGATATTTTTTTATTTACAGATTGACCATCAACTCGAGAGTGCCCCCATTGGCCGGTAAAAAAAGATATCCATTGATGATGCCAGCGGTTATTACTACCGTGCCAGTAGAAGGTTGGCCAATAAGAAGCGGTATGCTCTCGACATAAGTCTGCTGTAATACTCTGAAGAGTAGTCGGGGGTGATTCCACCTCTTTCAACTCACTGCACAGATCGACTCGGTTGTCAATTTCTAAGATTTTCAAATACCGATTAGCTTTTTTTTGTGGTACTGAGGCAGCTATTCGGCTGACTTCATTTCTCAGAGAAAGAATATGATCGCCAGGCACTCCTTCTTCCAATAGACTTCTGGCGGCAACTCTCTCTCGCAAGGGGAGAATTTTGTGGTATTCTGCGGGGTAGCTTCTGGGTCGAAGGGAGAAGTAGAATAGGGGCAGGTCGAGGTCTTTTTTCTTTCCGTTGCGAATAATGCGTTGCCTATCTTCCCAAGGATTTTGGTGCATAGGAAGAGCCGTCACTCCTGAAAAATCTGCTTCATCCGCTAATTGACTGTTTCTGTTTTGAATAAAAAAAGCGACCCAGGCAATGAAGAGTAAGCTCAGTAATAAGCTGCCCGGGACTGACAGCCATTTATTGAGCGCGCGGAGATTCATACTTTGATGTTTCTATGGCATTTTCAAAATATCCCGGCTTCATGGCCGTGAGGGGTAGGTCCCATGTGCGTTTCACAAGAATGGGCTGTAGAGGCGCTGCCAATAAAAGTATAGGCTGGTCCTCCATCACCATTCGCTGAAACTTTCGGTAATAAGGCATCGCTTCTTCGGGGATAGCCGTATTGCGAATTTTCTCTATAATCATATCTGAAGAATCATTGCCGAATTGTGTGTAGTTGCCTCCTCCGCCGCCAATGTTGTCGGTGTGCCAACTCTGATAAGGGTCATAGGGAAAGGGAGATGACCTGATAGAGAGAGGAGTCATTTGAAAGGTGCCTGCTCGCATAGACTCCAGAATGTTTCTAAAGGGTTGCGTTGTTATTTCTATATTCATCCCTACTTTACGTGCGTTTTCCACCAGTTTTAGAGCAATGGATTGACTTAAAGCACTCCCCGTAATCTGGAGGTTGATGTCCAAAGAAACTCTCTCTCCATCTGCTGTTCTTTTTTCTCTAATGCCCTCGCCCGATAGGTCCAGCCATCCATGATCGATTAGAATTTGTTCAGCCTTTTCCAGGTCAAAGGGCGTTGCGGCAAGGGTAGAGTCGAAAAATGGCTTCGCCGGATGGATCGGTGAGCTAGCAGGAACCCCATGGCCCTGCAATACTTCATCTACAAACTGATCTACATCAATCAGATGAGCCAATGCCCGTCGGACGGCTCTGTCTTCAAGTACCGGATCATTCGTATTGAGCAATACGACGTATTGATTGAGTACCTGAGTATAGTGAATCTCATAATTTCGCAAAGTCTCTTCGTCCTGGCGTAGTTCTCTTACTTGTAAAGGACTAATATCACTGAGAATGTCTAGTTGTCCGGATTTCAATAGTTGAAGTGCGGTGGATTCATCCGGAATAATTTCATAGACCAGGCGTTTTGGCCGAGCTTCCATCAGAATGTGTTTGTCGGGTTGGTCGGCACCCCACCAGGAAGGGATTCTTTCCAATTGGATATATCGTCCCGTTTCCCATTTCTGGAGTTGATAAGGTCCGCTTCCCCTGACTTGCTCCCGGCTAAATGCAGCAGATGTCATGCGTTCCACCCAGGGCTGAAGGGGAGGAGGTACGCTGTCGAGTTCTTTTAATTCTTGAAGTGAATACGGTTTTAACAAATCCTCTTCATCGTAGTGATACGAAGGAAATACTGTCAGTCCTCCGGTCGCCGGCAGCGCCAGTATATAGGACTGAGAAAAGTGGAAAGAAAAAGATAAGGAGTCCGTATCCGAATAGCTGACGGAATCGACGACGTCAAAATATGATCGAAGATTGCTCTGTTCCATGCCGGGTGCAAAAATGGCCTTAATGGTAAAGTCGATATCTTCAACAGTTATCGAAGAACCGTTGGGCCAGCGCGCATCATTACGCAATTCAAAATCGATCCGCATTCTATTACTATCCAAAACCTGAACGTCTGGCACTTTTTTTAACAATATGGGCTCGAGTGCAAATGTCTCTGGATGAGGTGCTAAGAGCGGAAGAAAAATCTTTGATTCTATCTGTTGACTGATTCCCGTTTTCGATAGGAGTGGATGAAGGCGGTCAGGCTCTTCCTGAACCCGAATCGAAATCTGATCGACCTCTGCATCCGGAGGATTGTCTGCGCAAGAAATAATTCCCAATACGAAGAAAAGGGCCATTCCTGAAATCAATGTAAGTTTGAGAGTGCTTGTCATAACCTAAAAGTAGCTACTTTTGGCGGCAATTAAAAGTTTTTCTTCTCTCTATCGAGCAGCTCCCTCTTAATTTTGAATTAGGGCTGAGGGTGCAAGCTCTCTTTCAGATGCGTTTTTTCGCCGGATATTTTGAGTGGCACCATAAAGCAAAAAACTTTGTCTTGATAGATTTAGTTATACATATATGAGTAAAAAAGTAATTATCGCTGGTGGAAGTGGAAT
>Ga0306912_1000261_pt1 | contig 32380 bp, 30 predicted proteins | sample AntRauFillE10628_FD_190443 | JGI IMG/M metagenome (GOLD analysis project Ga0306912, IMG submission 190443) | Saline lake microbial communities from Rauer Islands, Antarctica - Metagenome Filla E10 #628 (v2) (version 2) | ecosystem: Environmental > Aquatic > Non-marine Saline and Alkaline >...
TATAACTGATCCTAATGTTTTTAAGACTTGAGTAGCTTCGCGGTTATTTGACATATTTTTGTTTTGTTTTTAAATATTAAGAGAATCGAACGAAGCGAGCGTGGTTTTAAAGCCAACGCTATAGGGAACTAAAGAATTTTAGTAGATATTTGTAATTTAGATAGATCAAAAAGAATCTGTAACGGACTTCCGATAGGAAAAGTCCTTTCATAAAAGCTCCTTCTTTTGTCTGCATTCAAGCCATTAAGTCTAGAAGTAAAAGAAATAAGAAGATTGTTAAAAATAAAGGCAAAAGGAGAAAAAGAGTAGGACCCCTAGAAAGCTTTAGTAAGAAAAACATACTTTTTTTAATTAGCCTTGAATTTGAGTTAAGATACTTTTGGAAGAATGACTTTTCTATTTTAAGATGAGCGTAGTTTAGTAATATGAATCAGGTATAAGCGAAAAATAACATTAAAATTGAGACAAGCATGTCGAAGATTAAAGCTAGAAGACTAGGAATACTGTCAGAGTTCAGAGCTAAAAGTAGACTACTCGTTAAGAGTATGGTAGATAAAAAAGTTAATTTTCTAGTAAGAACGTCAATGTCCAAATTTCAAACAGCGTAACCGTAATTCAGGTGACGGTGTCGTAGTAGCCACACGAATAAACGTTGATTTAGCCAGAAAGCTGCGAAGAAAAGGCCAAGAAGAATATAAAAGGATAAAAGTAATTTTAAGGGACCTAAGGAGAAGATGAAAATACCCCCTCTTAATATAATAAAGTAAAAAATAATAAAAGAAGAAGTAATAAAAGCCAGGATTCCTTCAGGATTACGATATTGGTGTCGTAGCTGCGCTTCGCGAACTTTTCAGTCTTCAAAGTACCCTGAGTCCATAAATTATTTAGATAAAGATGAGGAAAATGAAGAGATGCTTAGCAAAACTAAAATACTTCGTTGAAGCACGATAATTAGCTTTAATAAGTGAAATATGATTAAAACCAAATACTTAAGGAGGTAAGTTCTGTGCAGCTTTTCTTTATCAAAGATTTTGATATAGTGCAAGAAAAAATCAGGCACTAGTCGTACAAAAGACTTTTGCTCTAGGGCGCCTAAGAGAACTAATTCTTTTTGATTATTTAGTAGTTTCATACAGTCTTTCCAAAGACTAGGCTTGCTGAAATAGACCAGACAAACGCGGCTAGGGAAAGAAAGGCCTATATTTGATAGAGCTTGACCAGAACATACAAATGCTTTTATGTTTAGCGCGTTTAATTTACTTCTCAGCTCGTCTAAAGCCCGAGAGGAGAGATTTAGAGAGCTAAAAATAAAGATAGACTTCTCGTTTAGAAAAATACTAAAAAGAGTGAGAGAAGATATTGAAAATACTGATTTTTTCTTTAACTGTATGCGGTGTTTAGATAACATACTTTAAGAATAAAGAACAACTAGATTCTGAGACTTTGCGCTTCCTCAGACCATCGGAAAAGATTTTACTAAGGGTAAAGTTGGAAACCTGAAAAGGGATAATTTTATTAAGTCATGAAGATTTATACAATCTCTCACTTTTTTTATAGGAAAGTTACCCTTAAAGCTTGCTATTTCTTTTTGAAAGCGAAGCCTTTTCAACCAAGCTCCTGTAGAAGGCGCTTCGACGGCAAAATCAAAAGTACGATTTTCATAAATATAAATAGTTACTTTTAAACAAAAATAACCGGGCAGTTTTTCGGTGTAATTATTAAAAGCTTCCGCAAGTTTTACAGCGTTTACCCCTAAATTTCCTAATACGGTGCCTAAAGGAGGACCCGATGAAGCACTCTGAGCACTTATAAAAAACTGTATTTTATGCTGGAAGTTAGGATCAACCTTTTTCATAAACTTTGGGATTGTTATTCCAAGCTAGTGATAACACCAGCTCCTATAGTTAGAGTTCCCTCTCGCATAACGAATTTTAGTCCGGCATTTAAAGGACATGGATCTACAAGTTGAACCTTGAAAGTAAGGGAGTCACCTGGCATAACGAAAGTTATCTCTTCTGGCAAAATTATAGTGCCCGTAACATTAGAAGTTCTGAAGAAGAATTGTGGCTTGTAATTGGCACCGAAAGGTTTATGGCGTCCTCCTTCTTTCTTAGATAAGACGTAAACTTTAGCTTCAAACAGACGAAAAGTCTTGATTGAGCCTACTGTAGCAAGAACATAGCCGCGGCTAACCTGACCTTTTTTTATATTTTTGATTAGGATACCTACGTTATCACCGACTTCAGCGTGAGATAAGAGTTTGTGATACATTTCAATACCTAGACAAGTCGTCTTTTTTACTTCTTTACCTAGAAGTTCGACTTCTTCACCCTCAGAGATTTTACCCTGCTCTACCTTACCTGTAACGACGGTTCCACGACCTGTAATAACGTAAACTGCCTCGATAGGTAAAAGAAAGGGAGCATCTAGTAGACGTTCTGGCTGAGGAATGTAAGAATCTACCGTTTCCATCAGTTCTTTTACGGATAAAAGACCTATTTCAGTAGCAGATTCGACATCTTCTTCTAAGGCCTTTTTGGCAGAACCCTTAAGGACGGGGCTTTCTGCATCAAAGCCATATTGATCTAAAAGCTCACGTACTTCCATTTCGACCAATTCTTTCATTTCGGGCTCGACTAAAGCGTCAAGCTTATTCATATATACGACAATATGAGAAATACCAACCTCTTTGGCTAGGATAATGTGTTCGCGAGTCTGAACCTGCGGGCCGTCATTTACGGAGACCACTAGAATAGCTCCCTCCATTTGAATAGCTCCGGTCAACATGTGCTTAATGTACTGTTGATGACCTGGACAATCAATATGGGAATAATGGCGCTTCTCAGTCTCATATTCGACGTGAGAAGCATTAATAGTGATACCGCGGGCTCTTTCGTCGACATTGTTATCAATGTCAGAATAAGATTTGAAAACAGTACCCCCTACGTTTTGTAGGGATTTTGTAATAGCGGCTGTAAGTGTTGTTTTTCCATGATCAACATGGCCAATAGTTCCGATGTTACAGTGCGGCTTAACGCGCTCGAACCTTTGTTTTAATTTTTTTTTTGACATAAGTGAATTTTATTTATAATTTATGTTAATCAGTTTGTTATAAAGTCTTATTTTAGTGAAGTTGGTGAGATCAGCGACGGATAGATCTCTCGAATTATTTTTGTATTTTCTAGAAGCGCTTAGGCTTTTAGAAAGGAACAATGGAAGCTATAACTATAAGGGTTACAGCTTCAACCGACAGGACTCGAACCTATAACTATTTCATTCTAAGTGAAGTATTCTACCAATTGAATTACGGTGTTGAGTCTTCTACAAGAAATGAGAAGACTTATTTAAGAAGCTAGAAATTGTTTTTATAATGTCGACCCTAAGGCCGCATTTAACTTTTAAAGTTTGATCGAATATTTTTAAAAAAGACTTTAGTGTTGTATCCATAAATATGGATACAACTTAGATGAACTTGATTAAATCTCATCCGGGAAATCATCTAGTAACGACGAAGGTTTCGATGTTTGAAAACTCTCGACTTTTTGAATTTGAATAGTTTTTAGCTGATTTAATTCTAGTTCTCGAGCCTCCCAGCTTTTAATTTGATTGTCATGGGGGCTTGTATCCGTAGAGAACCACTGTTTGTTTTTATCGGCCACTAACTCGGATTTCTCTTTAGCTAGTTCGCGGAGCTCTGCGTTTGTCTTGTCGAGGTCTGCCTCAGCTTTTAACATCTGCTGAAATTTCATATTCTCTCGTTGAAGTTCCATATCCTCTCGGTGATGACGTTCTCCTTGTTCTTTGGTCTTGCTTACTATGTAATTCGACCTTAAACTGCTGGCTGCGGCGAAGGCGCCAGTGATAATCGAAATAATACCCCAGGTCTTGGGATCTCGAAGAGGCATTTTTGCATTTTTTAACCTTTCTACTGTTTGTTCAGAAGAAGGTAAAATAGATTTTAGCTTTTCTCACGTTCCCGGAGGAGGCGAGTCGGGGAAAGGAGGGGCATAAAGGTGAGGCGCGTGAAGATAGGAACACTTCTGGCTAACTTTGACCAAAAGATAAAGGTACAAGCCTAACAAAGCAAGAAGTGAGGAAAACCAGACTACATTAAAAAGGCCGAGGGTAATAAAACCAAGCGTATAAATTTGCTGGAAGGCGGCACCACTAATGCTGCCGGCCAAGTAAAGGCTTTGTAAGTAACAAAGCGACATTGAGTAAGACCCACATACAATTGCGTGGTACCCGTTTGCAAAGTAGCTTTTTCGACTTAAAAAGGCGAAAGATCTTAAAGATGGTGAGACCATGTTGAATTCTTCAAAAGCGTTTCGGGCGATAAAAGCCTCTCGTTCAGGATTATAGTCCTGAGATGAACGAAAGAATCCTTTAAGTTTAGCTCAGTAATGAGTGAAGAAAGCGGCAATCCGCTGGCAATCTTTATTGCCTCGAGGAACTCGAATAAAATAGCTTAAAAGCACCGAAAATAGGAAAATACGAATGACTCGTGATAAGCCTACGGGAGAACCGCCCAGTCATAAAATTAAAGAGATGAAAAATGAGATAAAGGACGCAACGCGTAACTCTAGCGGTCATCTTTCGAGAAAGTTCTTCAGTTTAGATCATGTGTTTTTAAGAAAATGCATAAGTGAATTTTATTTATAATTTATGTTAATCAGTTTGTTATAAAGTCTTATTTTAGTGAAGTTGGTGAGATCAGCGACGGATAGATCTCTCGAATTATTTTTGTATTTTCTAGAAGCGCTTAGGCTTTTAGAAAGGAACAATGGAAGCTATAACTATACTGGTTATAGCTTCAACCCGACAGGACTCGAACCTATAACTATTTCATCATGAGTGAAGTATTCTACCAATTGAATTACGGGTTGAAAGTATGAAGTAAGGATAGGAGGGGATTCGAACCCCTGGTCCGAAGACGATGGCTTTCAAGGCCACTGCAATAAACCGCTCTGCCACCTATCCGGTGCCCCCCACGCAGGGCTCAAACCTGCAGCCTATAATTTAGGAAATTATTGCTCTAATCAATTGAGCTAGTGGGGGTTAGGCCCCTAAAGGACTTGAACCTTTAGTCTTCGATTTCGAATACCGACGCTTTGCCTATTAAGCTAAGGAGCCTAACTATGGACCCGACCAGACTCGAACTGGTAATTTCTGCGTGCAAAGCAGATGTTTTCCCGATTATCACTACGGGCCCAGTTTACCCAGTACGGGACTCGAACCCGTAACCCTTAGATTAAAAGTCTACTGCTCTACCAATTGAGCTAACTGAGTGAGGTGCGGCAAGGTTAAGAATCGAACTTACTCAATGCACGGGATATGAGCCCGCTAGGTGACCACACCTCGACCTTGCCTAGTCACGGCTATGAGATTTGAACTCATATCACGCTGCGCGACAGGCAGGCATTTTACCGTTAAACTAAGCCGTGGATGCTAGTGACATGAATCGAACATGTGCTCCTTACTTTTCAGGCAAGTGCTCTACCACTGAGCTACACCAGCAACTTCTCCTACGGGAATCGAACCCGTGTCTACGTATAGAAAGTACGTTGTCCTGACCGCTAGACGAAGGAGAATAGCCCTGGTGGGACTCGAACCCACAAAAAACGCATCCTAAGTACGTCATGTCTACCAATTCCATTACAGGGCTATGTAGAAAACCAGGGCGGGACTCGAACCCGCACTTCAGACTTTGCAGGCCCACACACTACCTTTATGTTACCTGGTCATCCCTGGAGCGGGACTTGAACCCACACACCAAAGGTATTAGATTTTGAGTCTAACGCGTCTACCATTCCGCCACCCAGGGAAATTGACTGGACAGGATTCGAACCTGCAACCCTACGTTTATCAGACGTAAACTCTAACCCCTTGAGCTACCAGTCAAGGCGCGCGACGGGACTCGAACCCATATTTTTACAGTCACAATGTAACGTTCTACCGCTTGAACTACACACGCCAGAAAGTGTCCCCTGCAGGATTCGAACCCGCAACCACTAGTTTACAAAACTAAAGCTCTACCGTTGAGCTAAGGGAAAGATCAGAGAGGGTGGGGTTCGAACCCACGCATAATAGATTCAAAGTCTAGTGCCGTACCACTTGGCTACCCCTCTGAGTTGAAGAGGCCAGGATTTGAACCTGGAAGGGTGAAACCCATAGATTTACAGTCTACCGCAATAACCATTCTGCCACCTCTCCTTGCTCTTCTGACTGGATTCGAACCAATAACGTTACTTTCGCAGAGTAATATTTTACCAATTAAACTACAGAAGAGGAAAAAGTCAGAGCGGCGGGACTTGAACCCACAAGCTTCCATACCCAAAACGGACGCACTACCATTTATGCTACGCTCTGACTACGGGTATAGTAGGATTCGAACCTACGCGGGAAAACCCTTGGTTTAGCAAACCAACGCAATAACCACTCTGTCCATATACCCTTTACGAAGACGATAGGACTCGAACCTATAACAATGATTTTGGAGACCACTATTTTGCCATTAAACTACGTCTTGCGCACTATTTTATCCCGCAGCAGCTTCCGCTACCCCGACCTTGTTACGACTTAGCACCCATCATCAAACGACGTATCCTCACCAAAAGCACTTAGAGTGAAGAAAAAAGGCAAGTTATTTGGAGTAACTAAATCTTTTTCCAGTTACCTCGGGTGCCGCCCGGAGAGTTCCACGCCGCCCCACTTTAGGCGCTTGACGGGCAGTCTGTACTTGAACCAAAAATATTCACCGCACCACAATAGTGAGCGATTACTAGCTATTCCAACTTCATGTAATCAAGTTGCAGATTACAATCCGAACTGAGGCCGCGTTTAAGATTAGCCCTAGAACAACTTAGAGCAACTCATTGTAACGACCGTTGTTACACGTGGATAGCCCATCCCATAAGGGCCATGACGACTTGACCTGATCCCTACCGAACCTCCCATCTTTCACGGGCAGTACGCTAACTTGAAGCTTTTGTTCCAACGGGAAAAAAGGTCCTTCAAAAAGATAGCGGGGGGGTTACACTCGTTCGAGGACTTAACCCGACATTTCAAAACACGAATTGACGACAGCCATGCAGCGCCTGAGGTCTCTTTACTTAGAGCTTTGACCAAAGGAAAAGGGAGACCTTTAACCTTGTCTAAAGACACGTATAGTAGGTCCAAAGCGTTCGCACTATTAAAGTCCGGATAAAAGAGACCTGCCAGAGATGGTAAGATTTGACGCGGGGTATCGGATTAAATCACGTGTTCCACAGCTGGTAAAATTCACCGTCAATTCCTTTAAGTTTCAAACTTGCGTTCGTAGTTCCCAGGCGGTGCATTTAAGCGTAAGCATCCAATCTCGCAGAACGAGCCTAAAGCTCCTATACAAGATTCTATACACATCGGTCACGGGATAAATTACATGGACGACAACCCCATTTTACTCCTTATCCTTTAGCCGGTTAGCGTCAATGGACTCTAAGCTCACGTCTTCACTGGTTGGCCCTCCTTCTAATTTTTGCAAATTCTACCTTTACATTAGAAGTAACTGAGCTTCCGCGTCCATTCAAGTCCTTAATTATACGATGTCTTCCAAGGTAGGACACCTAGTCTTTGACAAGGATATTAAGGACCGCCGTAGGGCTCTTTACGCCTAGTTCCTATGAATAACACTTGCTCTATCCGTGTTACCGCAGCTGCTGGCACGAATTTAGCTAGAGCTTCCCTGTTATCTAAACTCAGAATGCTCGATAGCAGGGAGGGGTTTACAATAACTACGCACCTTCGTCCCCCACAGAGGCTGGCTGGATCACCCATTGAAGGCATTGTCCAAGATTCCTTACTGCAGGCAATGCACGGGCCCTGTTTAAAGCCCGTTGTGGCTGGTCCTTCGTTAAAAGCAGCTAAGCATCGAGGGCTTGGTTAGCTTTTATCATAACCAACTACCATAATACTGTGGGAGCCATAGAAGACTGCGCTTTTAGCTTTAACATCCCAGAGACTAGACTGGGATGGTTTTAGTCGGGATTCCTCCGAACAGCCTTTTTGTTCTCCCATATTACTCACCTTTACGCCATCCAAATAGAATTGGAACAAGCTCGCATGTATTAGGCCAACTCTAAGCGTTCATTCAGAGCCAGGATCAAACTCTTATTTTTTGTAACGGACCTAAAAAAGCTTAGTCCGCGCGAATCTATCTCAAATTGTCACTGTAAGAGCCGCGTACCGCATAGGATTCGAACCTATATCTTGAAGATTAACAGTCTTATATTTTACCCTTAAACTAGCGGTAAAACAGACTTTATTTATGATTTATAAGAAGCACGAGGCTAATCTGAACAGCACTAGGCTGAGAAAATTAAGTTTTAACTGTAAAGGATTAAAAAAGCCATCATAATAGCTAGTAGACCCATAGCCTCAGTCAAAGCGAAACCCAACAATGTAAATTGCATGAATTTAGCTTCTAAACCAGGATTACGGCCTACTGCTTTAATAAGAGAAGCAAAGATTAAACCAATACCGACACCAGCGCCGACTACACCGATAGTAGCCATACCAGCACCAATAGATTTACCGGCAGTTACGATTGCAGTTACAGCAGTCATAAAGTAAAAATGAAAGAATACCTAAAGATTTCAGAGAGGAGAAAATAGGAAAGGAGGAAAGCTAGGAGAGAAGCTCGTTTTAGTTTTTGATGTGAGTCTGTTGCAAGGCGAGACCTTAGTGGAGTAAGCTTCTTGAGGAGGGTACCGTTTCAAACGCAGTTCTAGAGGAACCTTCAAGAGTTTAACAGTCTCGCTCTTTTTTTTCTCGTGCGGGCATATGGGTCTCGTCGCCAGCGGCGCTACGCTGGCTATTACTACTAACCGAGGGAGAGCTTTGTTTAGGCATTTTATAGGGGCTTTGTGGTGTGGTCAGAGTTTTGTTCGAAAAGTTTGTTCAGAAACCCTTTTATAGGGGGTAAGCCACCATGCGTATGTAAATCGCTCCGGAGAAAATGAGTTAGTGGTCGATTAACGTCGTTAGAACCCGACTACAACGGGCGCTGCTGCGAGTTAGAGCTTTTAACCCCGATAAAGTCCATAAAGAAGCGGAAGGGTAAACTTGTTTTTCTAACATTTAAGGTTATTTTAGTTTGTGTAGCATGCATAAGCAGTTTTTATGTGTTCACCTTATTTTTGCAAATGGAGGTCTGAACCCCGATAAAATTAGCATAATAAAACGATAAAAGTAAACTCAAACTTCCCACTTTGCCCTTTTAAGTAAGTTAGAAAAGTAAAAAATTTGTAGAACGTATCTGAGGCATTACCTGAGCAAGGTTTCTTAGATCAAGCTTCAAAGGCAAAAAGGTTTGTCACACCTGCCTCCGCCTAATAACCATTCCCTGAGAAAGAGCTCAAAGAAAAAGAAGGCTCGTTTTGTAAAAGTTAAGCCACTGTGCTGATGTAAATTGAGTGAAAAATTGCTTATATATATATGTATGGGTATATATATATATATAAGAATGAACCTAAAAATTTTGCAGAGCTGTACCATATTTTACCTTTTCGGGAAACTCTTTCGAGGATTAGCCCTTAATTTGCGGGAATAAGGTGAGTTTTAAGAATTGCTTGTGTGTAGGGAAAGACCTAACATTTAAAAGAACAGTGTTATTTTTTACTTTTTTATAGACTTTATCGAGATTGACTCCTCAATTTGCGGTAGTAAAAGAATTGGGTAAAAATTGCTTATGTATACTATACATATATATAAATGAACCTAAAATCTTTAGAAAGCAACACGACATTTTAACTTTTTTATGGATCTTATCGGGATAAAAAGCTCTAACTCGCAGCAGCGCCCGTTGTAGTCGGGTTCTAACGACGTTAATCGACCACTAACTGATTTTCTTCGGAGCAATTTGCACACGAATGGTGGATTACCCCCTATAAAACAAGCCATTTTTTTTCTTTTTGGTCCCTTTTTCTTTTTTGAGCTCTTTCTTAAGGAACGGTTATTAGAAATAAATGTAATGAACTTTATTAAGTAAGGGCAAATGTAATGAACTTTATTGAGTGAAGATAAGCGTGGTGAGCTCTATTAGATAAGAGTAAATGTGGTAAACTTTGCTAAAGTCTGATCGAAGAGGCCTTGGATGAGGTGGATAAACATGGTTGGCTCACTTAAAGCGGTTCAAACCCTACCTAAAGTAACGCTCTAAGTATATTTAGCGAATTTTTCATCTTTTAAACCTACTTGGGAGGGCATAGTGGGCAATTTGAGTTCACCCCTGCCATCTGCACTAATTTCATCAAGATTCAGACCTCCATTCGCAAAAACGAGGCGAGTTGGCAAAAATTGCTCACACATGTTGCACATTATTAGCCTTAAACTTTTGAAGAACAACTTCGCTTTTAGCTTCTCGATGGATCTCATTGGGGTTAAAAGCTCCAACTCGCAGCAGAGCTCGTTGCCGTCCAGTTCTACCGACGTTAATCGACCACTAACTGGTTTTCTCCGGAGCGATTTACATACGCATGGTGGCTTACCCCCTATAAAACAGTTTCTGAATAAACGCTAAAATTAGACACTCTTACAAACCACAAACAACTTATGAGCCCTCAGATTTGTAAACAAGCGCGTTGCGCCGGAGTACCTGGTCCTGCTGGGAGAGAGTCTTCACTCGAACTCGAGTTTTTAGCCCAAGTTTCCGCTTAAACGCTTGTTCTCCTGACGGGCTTCCTCTTTAGAGGGCAATCACCCATGCTGTGCACCCGCACTACGAGTTGCTTCCTCAGAGAAGCCCCGTCCGGACTCTAAGTCCGGACTTTCCAGATCTTTGCCCAAAAGGGTTAAAGGTGGATGCCTTGATTTTCGCCGCATCTAGACGTTGCATCATTAACGTTATGGAGGGAGAAGCAAAAAAGCAGCTAAGATCCCCTCATGTCTATACCGAAAACGGTCCCCCATGGGAGCGAGAAAAACCCTTTTCTCCGCAGCAATCTTCCGAAGTGAAACATCTCAGTAAGAAGAAGAACAGACAATGTGTTGTATTCCGGTGGTACTGGTGAGGGAAGCCGGAGCAGGCCTCAGAGTCTGGACCTGGAGAGCCGCAAGTGCTGCTTGGAATGGCGCCCACGTGACAACGTTCACGAACCTCAGAAGGTGATAGTCCCGTAGGATCCTCGGTCCAGGCTTCTTTGAGTAGAATGCCTTACGCTTAAAAGTGTTTGAAGATAGTGAAACCTTTCACTAAGCCTAAATACGAGCGAAAAATCGATAGTGAACTAGTATTGTGAAAGAAAGGTGAAAAAGTATTCATAATTAATGTAGTCGTTACTTAAAATAAACTGAAACCTTTAACCTACTCGCCGTTAAAGTTCCCCTCAAGCTAAAACTTGATCTCTAAGGGAATGATAGCGTACCTCTTGCATAAGGGTCCAATCAGTTAAGATGCTCAGCAAGCTTAAGCAAATTGTGTGGAGGCGAAAAGAAATTAAATTTTAACAGAGTTATTAGTTGAGTGTCTTAAACCCGAAACCCTATGATTTAATCTTCGGCAGGCTGAACGCGTCGTAAAAAACGCCGGAGGGCCGAACCCTTGTTTGTTGCATTAAACTGGGATGACCGAAGATTGGTAGTGAAAGACTATTCGTATAGGGTAATAGCTGGTTTTCTGCGAAAGCTATGTAAGTAGCGCGTCGGGGATTGTGTCGATCTGGTATAGCTCTTATTAGGTTAGGGGGATGCTTAATAGGCTCCTTTGACCCTAGTTAAACTCCGAATGGATCGCACGCAGAACCGGCAGACAGACGGACGACGCGAAGGCCGTTCGTCGAGAGGGAAACAGCCCAGAATACAAGCTAAGGCCCCCCAGCATCAGTTGAGTGAAGAAGATGGAGGCTCGCTCATTATGGACAAGTTGGCTTAGAGGCAGCCATCTTTTAAAGATAGCGTAACAGCTCATCCATAACTTGGAGTTCTCCATCGAAAATGTTCGGGACTATAAACTGATCGCCGAAGCTGTATCATTAGAGTAGCAGAATGTTCTGTCGATCGTAGAAGAAAAGTTGTTAAATTTTTTGGAGATGTCAGAAGTAATAATGTTGGAATGAGTAACATAATTTAATGTCTTCGGACCGTATGAAAAGCTTCGGCGAGTAATATGGAAAGAAGTATCAATCATTAACGCTGAAAAACTAAGGGTTTCATCATAAGGTTGTGCCTTGATGAGTGAGCCGGTCCCTAAGGCTAAGGTTAACACCGTGGTCGATGGGTTTTCTCTTAATATTGTGAAGCTAAGAATGAGCGACGCCGCAGCTCAAGGCAAGTTCTTTTTAACGGACTTAAAGCTCTTGTGTTGGCGCGGACGAGAAAAAACTCTCTTATATTAACCGTACTTAAAACAGACACATGTGGTTAGGTAGAGTATACTAAAGCGTTTGGATGAATAAAGTCTAAGGAACTCGGCAAAATTACCCTGTAACTTCGGGAGAAAGGGTGCTATTTACCACATAAAAATAGCGTTTTTCGAAACCCTACTTTGACGTATGGCGTGGTACAATAGTGGCACACAAGTGAAGACGGCGACTGTTTATTAAAAACACAGGACCATGCAAAATAGTAATATGATGTATATGGTCTGACTTCTGCCCGGTGCTTGAAGATGAAAGTTGCGAATTTCCGTTCGCGGCATAAGTTCAAGTTAACGGCGGCCGTAACCTTGACGGTCTTAAGGTAGCGAAATTCCTTGTCAATTAATTGTTGACGCGCATGAATGGAGTCACGACTGTCTTACTGTCTCAGGCTTTAGTCCAGTGAAATTGTAATGTTCGTGCAGATACGAACAATCCGTAGTGGGACGAAAAGACCCTATGCAGCTTTACTATAATTATATGTGGCTTTAATGCGCTGGAGTATGCAGGATAAGAAGGAGCTTAAGATCCCTCTTCGCCAGAAGATTGGGGAGGCGCCCTTGAGATACTTCTTTCTCCAGCCATTAAAGCTTCTTGCAGAAAAAAGAGCGTATAATTGGTAGTTTCACTGGGGCGGTGGCCTCCTAAATAGTAACGGAGGCGTGCAAAGGTAAGCTAAATTTTTTTAAGAAATAAGCGCGCAATAGCGAGCTTGCTTGACTGTACCCTAGACATAGGAAACAGGGACGAAAGTCGGCTATAGTGATCCAATAACTCTCTAAGGACAGGTTATTGCTCAACGGATAAAAGTTACGCTAGGGATAACAGGCTAATGATCCTCAAGAGTCCTAATCGCCGGGATCGATTGGCACCTCATTTCGGGGTCGCTTCATGGTAACATGAAGATGTCCATTGGCTGTATGCTGGAACCTCCGTTTATTAAATTAATGTAGTATGTTTAAGTGCCTTTGTAAAACGAGTATTGCTTTCTAAATATTTAAAACGATTTTATAAAGGAAAAAATCTTAAACCGCGGACAATCAGCAGGGAAGTCCCCTTTATTTTTGGAAAGAATAAATGACCCCTCAACGACTACACGCCAACAACCACGAGTGGTTGATGATATAGTCTGATCTATTAGGCGACTAATAGTGAAATGTTGATCATTTCAGTAAAAGTCTTCAAGGAAAAATAAAACGAAACACACACCCTTATATAAATCTAAACTATGAAAAATATTAAACTCAATAAAGATCAAAAAGACCTGTTGATAGGCACTTTATTAGGAGATGGAAACCTACGAAGTGAAACTCAAGGTCGTACTTGATGTTATAGAGCGGTGCATAAAAAAGCGCATAAAGAGTATCTATTTCATAAGTATGATATTATGCAAAGCTTTTGCAGCAGCCCTCCAAATTACAGTGTTGACCTGGACGGAGAAACCAATAAAACTTCTAAGCGACTGTCTTTTAACACTAACGTTTATTCTTGTTTAACTTTCTACGGTAATTTATTTTATTACCATAATAAAATGAATGGACGCTTAGTAAAAGACGTTCCCTTTAACATTGAGAAGTTCTTAACCCCTAAGGCCATCGCTTTTTGATATATGGACGAAGGGGCTTTGAAGTGATCAGGTAAATGCAACGCTATGCGTCTCTGTACAGAGGCTTTTAGTGTTAATGGAACGAAAAGGCTGCAAAAAGCTCTAAAAAGCCTTTACAATGTTAATACTAACCTAGTGCAAAAAACTAATAACGGTGCCTTCCTGGGCTATAGATTAAGCATTAATGAAGCAAATTCGTCGAATTTTGCTTCATTAATCGAGCCTTATTTAGTTAAATGTATGCGGTATAAAGTTTCTAGTGGTTTAAAAGGCCACCTCTAATTTTCTAAAACTTTTATAACACACATGCGATGTCGGCTCATTTTGTCCTGGATATGAAGAAAGATCCAAGGGTACGTCTGTTCGACGTTTAAAAAAGTACGTGAGCTGGGTTTAGAACGTAGATAACACTGCGTTTATTTGTGGTAACATAAATAATAGCACCTACTTATATCGGTGAAGCCTTCTTAGCTTGTCAAACTGGGCTAAATGGTAATACCGAGGGAAGATTAAAGTTAAATGTCAAAAAAATAAAATAGAACGATCCAAACAAAATATTACAAATTAAACAATTTATTACTAAAAAAACTAAAATTACTGATAACGACTGAGCTTACGTAGCTGGTTTCTTAGATGGAGACGGTTCTCTTATGGCTAAAATTGTAAAAGGAGAGTCGTATGAGTATAAACATTATATATGTCTTAGTATCGTTTTCTTTCAAAAGAAAGAAAAACACTGATTCATGATCTATCTAAAGAAATTACTACATTACGGAACAATTCGCATCCGGGACGATGGTATATCCGAATATGTTATCACAGGAGCAAATGCTGTGGAAACAGTTCTACGATCCCTACTGCCTTTTCTAAAATTAAAGCGAAAATCGGCCAAAATTATCTTGAAAATCATTCAAGATAAAAAAAAAGTGGATTCCAAAGAAGAATTCATAAAGGTGTGCAAATTAGTAGATTCGATTCAATCTCTTACTTATTCTAAACTTTGCGAAAACTCAGCCCAAAGCGTTATTAATGTTCTGGATGATTCGCCTGAGTAAGTAAAGTGTAAATTATTTTTTAACTTTTTTCCCCGTAGAGACTTAAAGCGTCAAGCTTTAGATAGTTAAATTCGATTTAATTATAATACGTAGGCTCCTTATAGTACCATTCTTAGGTCTGTAAGGATGAAGATATAGTCCATGCCTTTATGAAAATAAAGGATAACATGCGTGAGACAGTTTGGTCCCTATCTACTACGGAGGTAGAAAATTAAAGGAGAGGTGTGCTAGTATGAGAAGACTGCATTCGTTGATGAAAAGCCTTTGAAGTACGTATCCAAGTTAAGGCTGAAACTAAAGTTCTAACTTAATACCCTTCCTTTTCTCATCTCTAAGATAATTAGACCGCAAACCAAGGGTTCTCGGTTTGTCTTGTCCAAGGCACGGTCCGAAAGCTAAGTTTGTCACTTTTAACTACTGAAAACATTTAAGTAGGAAAAAGTTCCTTATCTAAATTTTCTTAACTCATCCCAGACCAGGATGTCGATAGATTCTTAGTGTAAACTCTTTAAAGGGTTTAGCTCGAGTCTACTAAAAAGTTGGATGGCTTAGATCATTCTCCAGTGGAAACGCCTATGGCTACTTCTACCCTCTTATTTATTATTTGCACCAAGTCAAAACTTTCAACACGACTTCATTATACTACATCAAAATAGTATAATCAAATTCCCCCTGTTCTAAAAATCAACCTTTCAACTATTTATAAAATGTTCCTCCCTATTCAACTTACTTACAGCCAACTTATTTGAGCTCGCGTGCACCTAGGGCACAGCTGAGCTAATTCTATATTATTCGCCACATGGTTTATTTACGCTTTTAGACAAGGTCTAAGTATTATTCACCTACGAAAATTTATGCTGGCTTTCAATTTAGCTCTAACCTTCCTAGCAGCGTCTGTGGCTTGTTCCGGCCCCATATGATTTATAAACCTCGAAAGAGCTAGTGACTTATACGTGCGCTTTTCTGCACAAGATTGTGGCGAATTTAGCGTCACAAAAGGATGAATTTCTGGTCTAGTATCTAATACTATGGTGATCTTCCGGGCGTACAAACAATTACTGAGGATGAACGCTAATGGATGAAGTTTACGCAGAAATCGCCAAGCTCTTCTTTTTGACGACTTTGTTTTATCTCGTTACACATGACCTCGCTGTCTCTTTATATCCAGTGTTTTTTTTTCTAGTCAGGCTGCTGTGGAAAGTTACTCCGGTGCGGCAGGTATTGGAGTCGTCGATACTAACACATATAGCCAGGTAACATCTTCCCCTCTTCCCGGTAGCGACGACTCTTCGCACACACTGATCTTCTATAATCAGTTAATCTCGCGCATCGTCTTAAACAGAAAGTTCGGCCTTGTCCTGGCTTGGTATTTGAATCTAAAAAAAAGTCAACGTATGTCAGAGTTTCTTCATTGAATAAGCCATAAAAACGCCTTTAATGATAAACCTTCCCAGGAAACTTCATCCATCGATTCACTAGGTATGAAATATTTCCTGTCCCTAGGTGGAGAAAAAGACAATTTGTTTGAGAGTTTAGACGTGTTCGAAACCGTAACTCCTTTTGTGCAATTAAAGGATAAAGTCACCCGCCAACCTTTAACGAAGTCCCTTCTAAAAAGCTTAGGGCGTCTAAACTCGAACATAAAGCTTTCCACCGTATGAGGTCAGTGATTCAGGCGAAAATTTTTCTCTCTAAAAGGCTTGAAATCGCGCCTTCTGCCCAGGGGTTCAAGAAGATTCAATTTCTTCGGAAATTACCAAATTCATCCATTCCGTTTTCGTTACACGACTTCTTTTCACACTTCCGCTCGGCGTCTTCTGGAACGGAGCGTAGCAGGGCATGTACTACTCTACAGTTTCTTGAGATTGTATAGAAACCTAGGCCGTGTCAGAAAAACTTTATTATCTAATTATAAGTTCAGTAAAGTTTTCCAAAAAGGGTTGTTCTCAGATGCTCTATCCTGATTACGATGTCGCACAGACTTCACGCGTGAGGGCTTGTCACACTATGATGGTTTTTCTCTATCAAGTATGAGGTGAAAAAAATCTACACCTCCCGCAGCTAAACCCAAACCTAAGCGTAAACGTCCTGTTTTCTTAGCAGCCATTAAGGCAGCCTCGGCTCTAAGAGCAAAACGAAAACTAAGAACTCGCCTTCATAAGCAAAGACAACGCTGGTTAAGCGTACGTCAAGCAAGTAAATTGAGTCAAAAGTTGCTCTTGTTAAATACACTACGTCGTTCCCGCACAAGGGCGGCCAAGCCCTTAACACTCAGAACTCTTTCTATTTTTAGGCGTTACGCTCAATCCAAGAATTTCAGTAAAGCTTTTCGTAGAAGCTTCTTTCGCCGTCTTATTAACTCAAATTATGAATTTTTGTCTATTAAACTACCTCAATCTCTTAAGGTACCTGTAAAGAAAGCTCAAAGACCTGAAAAAATTTCGGTCGGCAAAAAGCTCAAAAGGGCTGTACTAAAAAGTAAACCATCGTGGCGTTTCCGATCCGGTCAGCTAGCTACGCCCTTTTTCCCGTCGTCATCTTCATGAAGTCTTAAAGCCAAGTATCTAGGACCCCAAAAAGATTCCTTAAGCTCGAGGTTTTCTTCTTTCTTCCGCATGCATAAACTTTCACGCTTAAGCGTTCGTTTGGGGCATTACTCAACGTATCGCTGAGATGGTTACTCCCTCTACCCTGATCCTTTAGAGTCTTCTAAATTTAAAACTGCAAACGTTCAGTGAGCTCTTTCACAAAAGCAGAGCGCCTCTTGGCGTCTTCGTCCTAGTTCTTTATTTTTCAAGAATTGTTCATAGCCTTAGAAGCCTTTACCTAAAACTCTCTTATGTACTCATTTTTAACTCGGTTTATTCGTTCTGTTTTCCTAAACTTTATCCAACTCTTTAAAATTCTGACTACGGAGTTATATAAAGATTTAATTGCCTGATGTGCCCGCGTCTTCGGATGAAAAGTCAATAAACCCACCTTCGTATCTTCGCGAGAATATCAAATATTGATTCTGAGACCACGAGCATGCTTTTCACGTCAACCTAAAAAAAGGTGGTTGAGCCATCCTTTTATTAGGTTTGTGTCTTATTTCTTTTTGCTAAAGTTTGTATGATGATGAGCTTGCTTAGTTATTATTCTAGGATGTTTAGCTTTGAAATACGGGTATCTGGTATTTCATTATAGCTTGCATATTTTTTTTGATTTTGGAAATGAATTTAATATACCCTTAGTTCAAGTTCTTGAGAAAACTACGGGTAAGGCTATCTTTTATACACACCCCTTCTTCAAGGTGTACCTGAATATTCTCCTACGCGACTTAGCTTTTCGTCTAAACCCTTTCTATTTTCCTTTTGCTTTTGTCAGCCTAGTCTTCCTAGCGGGACGCGAGTTTTTTCACCTCGGAGATACTGGACAGCCGTATTGGTTTAAACACTTTTTAAGAATCTACTTTGAAACATATACAAAGACTTTTGAGCCTCTTTGGAAGCCTTTAGTTCATTTATATGCTTCCTCCAAATTCTATACGTGATCTTCTCTTCAAAAACTAAGCCAACGCTTTGGTTTATTAGTCAAAAAAACTTTAAGTCTGCTTAAGCAGTACGTTCCAACCCCTCGTTGAATTTTCTTCTGGCTACGCAAGCACATTATCTTTCTAGGTCTGCGCCTAAAGACCAGCAAAGGAGGACTAAAGGTACGAAGTCTCTACTCTACGCTAGACTTTTATCTTATGTCTTATCCTTTGTCCATATTAAGCGCGCTTTTCCAGGGTCGTTTCTCTTTCAAGAAGAAATTCAAACGTTATATTTTATTTAGACGACTTTTATTCCTAAGAAGGTACATACGTTCTTTATGAAAACAGGCTAGAATCTCCGCTATCTATGCCCAACATTTCTCTCACGAATTTGGTTTCTTAGTTTGGTTCTCTAGTTACCCCAAAACAAAAATCAGTCTTAGATCCTTAGTCCTATTCGTATGGTCGTACGAGAAACTTTTTGTCTGAAAAGATTCTCACTGAGTCGTTCTAAAGCGCTTCTTCTTTCATTCCATGTATAATTTCATGAAGCTGACCAAGCCTCTTATTTTATCAAATTTAAGGATCTGATTTATCTATTTGAAGTTCTCGTTCCATAGATTAAGTTCCCAATCGTTTCGCGAAAGCTTGTTGTCTGAAAAATCCTTAGTTGTTCAGCAGCAAGTCTCTCTTTATTTTTTTGCTTTAAGCAAATTTCACAAAGAATTAAAAATTTTAAGAGATTACTCAAAGGAAAATATGTTTGTACTCTACTTTTCCACCTTATGCCTAAGCAGAATAGTAGGCCTATTTACATATATCTTTAGTAGTCTCTTGTTTTTCTTTCTTTCATAAAAAATCTCAATCAAGTCAGCCTTTGACACTTTTCCTATTTAGTCCTTATTTACCCTCTTATACTCAACTTATTCCCAGTATGTTTTTCTCTCCCTTGGAACAATTCGATACAGTAACTCTCGCCTTTTTTTCTATGTTTGGCTTAGACCTTAGTTTAAACTCCATAGTTATCCCGATTTTTATTGTGCTTGTAGCTTTCACAAGTTACTTGCTTTTTATCATGACCAGTTATGCCTTCATTCCTGGCTTTTGACAACTTTTATTGGAAAATATTTTTTTCTTTGTATTAAATATTATCGAAGAACAAATAGGTCGTAAAGGTTACGTTTATCTGCCTTTACTACTATCACTTTTCGTATTTATATTATTATCCAATCTTTTAAGTATGACTCCATTTAGCGTGGCTATCACTAGCCACATCGCACTAATTTTCCTTATGTCCCTATCAATCGGAATATCTAGTGTCATTTTAGGCCTATATCTTCACGGAACTAGCTTCTTTAAGCTTTTTATTCCTGAGTGTCCCCTTGCCTTACTTCCTTTTCTCATTTTAATCGAACTTTTTTCTTTCGTTATTAAGTTCATCAGTTTGGCTATTCGACTAAGCGCTAACATTATGGCGGGCCATACTCTCGTCCATATTATTGCATTATTCGTAGTTACTATTTTTGCACTATCCTATTGATTGGTTCTTTTATTTGGACCTCTTCTACTAGCTATTTTACTTCTTGAAGTTGGAGTAGCTTTCTTACAAGCTTATGTATTCGTTGTACTGGTTTGTATTTATTTATCTGACAGCTTAAACTTACCATCTCACTAATTTCTTATGTATTCTCGTAAACGTCACTTATTCCATATTTTACCGCCAAGTCCATGGCCTTTAATCACATCTTTCGGAGCATTCTTTATGCTATCCGGTTTATCTTTTTATATGCACCGTATATTCTCAGGGGGAGCTTTCTTAAGCTTGGGTCTTCTTATTGTTATTATGGCTGCGTTTTCTTGATTCTTCGACGTTATCAATGAAGCTACTTTCGAGGGTGATCATACTCTTGTAGTCCGTATCGGTCTAAAAAATGGGTTTATTCTCTTTGTAGTCTCGGAAATAATGCTTTTCTTCGGCTTCTTTTGAGCGTTCTTTCACTCGTCTTTTTGTCCCTCTATCGAATTAGGTGGACATTGACCACCCACAGGTGTGCCTGCTATGAGTTTCTTAGACTTTCCCTTTTTAAACTCTCTTCTTTTAATTGTCTCAGGTTTATCTATTACTTGAGCTCATCGTAGCGTCGCTTTAGGTTCTTTTTCTGAATCTATTTCTTCTTTTTTAGTTACAATTCTTCTAGGAAGCGTTTTTCTTACTTTCCAAATGGTAGAGTATTACGAGGCGGGATTTAATCTTTCCGACAGTGTATACGCCTCTACTTTCTTTATGCTAACTGGTTTACATGGAATGCATGTACTAGTCGGCGTTTCATTTATTTTTTTTTGTTTTATTCGTTTACTTCGAAATCATTTCACGATGTCTCACTATTTAGGTTTTGTTATGGCCATATGATACTGACACTTCGTAGATGTGGTTTGAATTATACTGTTTATTTTCGTCTATTGTTGAGGTAACTGATAATAAAATTATGTCACAAATTGATATTTTAAATTTTTTTCCTCATCTTTTTTGATTTTTCTCTGCTTGACTTGTACTTTACGGTCTAATTTTTAGTTTTATTTCACCTATGGTCTATGAATCAGTAAAGTTTCGTAGCCTATACTTTTCTTATCTGTATCGTATGACTGTAGCTCAAAATAACTTTTTACACTTTTTGTACTACTCATTCCAATTAAACTTCTTACATACACTACAGCAGTTAGCTAAAAAGCTTATACTCAGTGTTTATTTAAAACTTTGAAAAAATAGCTCGCGTTAGTTATGAGTAAATTTTTTCGCAAAATAAAAAATATGACTATGAATTTTGGTCCCCAGCACCCCGCAGCGCACGGGGTTCTTCGTCTGGTTCTTCATCTAGACGGTGAAGTAATAAACAAAATTGATGCTCATATTGGACTACTTCACCGTGGAACTGAAAAGCTAATCGAGTATAAGACTTACTTGCAAGCGCTACCTTACTTTGACCGCTTAGATTATGTTAGTATGATGGCTCAAGAGCATGCTTATTCCTTGGCGGTAGAAAATCTTTTACAATGTCAAGTACCTTTAAAAGCTAAGATTATACGCGTTCTTTTTTGTGAAATTACACGTATCTTAAATCATCTTTTAGCCTTAACAACTCATGCTATGGATGTAGGGGCTATGACTCCTTTTCTATGAGGTTTTGAAGAACGTGAAAAATTAATGGAATTCTACGAACGTGTCTCCGGTGCACGTCTGCACGCTGCTTACATCAGACCTGGTGGCGTAGCTCAAGATTTACCAGAGGGCTTGTTAGAAGACATCTTTCTATTTATCGAGCAATTTTATTACAGAATTGACGAGATTCAGGAAATGCTTTCTAATAACCGCATCTGGAAACAACGCCTCATTGATGTGGGTGTAGTAAAAAAATCTGAAGCTTTAAACTGGGGCTTTTCCGGAGTTATGCTTAGAGGTTCGGGTTTTCTTTGAGATTTGCGTTTGATTGAAAACTATGACTGTTACAATTTATTAAACTTTTCCGTCCCCGTAGGCTTCTTCGGGGATTGTTACGACCGATATCTTATTCGTATAGAAGAAATGCGTGAAAGCCTTTTTATTATGAATCAATGCTTAAACTTGCTTCATATGTTCAATTCTTTTAAATTCTCTTCTTTCATTTCGGATAACAACAAAATCACATCTCCTGCTCGTATTTTTATGAAGTATTCTATGGAATCTTTAATCGCTCACTTCAAGTTATATACCGAAGGTATGGTTATCGCTCCTAATGATACTTATAGTGCCGTTGAAGCACCTAAAGGCGAGTTCGGTGTTTTTCTAGCTTCTAACGGAAGCAATAGACCTCACAGATGTCGCATAAAAGCTCCAGGCTTCTTGCATCTTCAAGGACTGGACTTCATGTGTCGCCAGGCTCTACTAGCCGATCTAGTCACTGTTATCGGAACACAGGATCTAGTTTTCGGTGAAGTAGACCGTTAGTTTACTTAATGACCCTCTCCCACTTTCTGGTAAAATTTTTTATTTAAAATCGTCGAAAGGCTGCCCTGTCCTTTCTTAAAAAAAAGTCTTCAAACTTAATGCCTTTATGCGTGTTTGAAATAAAAGTCTCTTAATGTGAATTGTTAAGGCTAGTGGTATTTTTTATATTTCCCCATCTAACTTTAACTATTGATATAACTTTGGTGTTTTAGCTTTATACTTTCTAATTTCCCAAATTATTACAGGTATCTTCCTAGCTATGTTTTATAACGCCAGCACTACTTATGCTTTTACTAGTATTATAAATATTAACAACGAAATTTATTTCGGATGATGAATTCGTGCTTTACATTCTAACGGCGCTTCGTGATTCTTTTTTATCGTTTATATCCATATGGCTAAGGGAATTTACTACGCTTCTTATACTTTCCCTCGTCAATTTCTTTGAATTTCAGGTGTTACTATCTGAGTTCTAATGATTGCTACAGCCTTCCTTGGTAATTACTTGCCAAAAATGAGTCGTATTGACCTCTAATATGTTGACCTTCAAAAAGTCCTATTATCCTTGAGATACTTTTAAAATTAAAGAGGATAACAAAGGCAAATCGGGCGTTTATTTGATTTTAAATAACATAACTTCGGATTTTTATATTGGCTCGGCTCTTTCTAAAAATGAGCATTCAAATCGCATTTACATAAGGTACCGAAACCATTTTTTTAGTAATGCTAAAGTGCCTAACGTTTTCCTCAGGAATTCTTTGAAAAAATACGGAAAAAAAAACTTTTCTTTTCATATTCTTTCATATGAAGACAACGATTCTGTTAGAGAGGCTGAAAAGACTTTCAAAAAGAATTTAGAGCCAAAATATAACTTTTCAGCTTATGGTTCTTCAAGTTACAAGCACTCTTCAGCTACCAAACTAAAAACTAAAAAGAATTCGGGCCGTAAAGGCGAACTTATGACTGATCATACTGAACTCCTTTTAAGTACAGCGGCAAGCAAAAGACGCCAAACTTCTAAAAAGTGTCAAGAGGACCTTTCAAGTTCGTTCGTGCCTCCCTGTTGTAGGCCAGCTAGTGTTTACTGTGCGCGTACTCAAACTAAGGTGGTCGGTTTTGATTCAGCTAAAGAACTTTGAAAGTATTATAATCATGCTATCTCGTACCGAGTCGTACGAAGCCATTTAAAATCGGGCTTGCCCATAAGAAAGTTAAATATTATAGTCAAATACGACTCATAGTCCTAACTAATCGTAGGTTATGCTTACCTACAATTAACTTGTGTAATTTATACAAAAAAACAAGGGTTACAGTTAGATCAACCCGACAGGGTTGTGAGTCATAATTAAAAATTGTGACAAGGCTACATTTGTGAAAACGAGTCAAAAGGCAAATTCCTGTGTGATATTTCTTCATACATCCTGAGACCGTCGGCTATGTATAGAGTCGCTACAGACTGGGTCACAAATGGGTGCCTGAAATGGTGCTTAATGTACAGTCGGATTTCTCCCGTTAAATAGCGGCACAAGGCCTAATCAAGGGTACAGGGTCTTCCTCTTAGGAATCGTAAAATTGGAAGATTGAGAAATTGTATGTTCTTCCTTGAGGACAAATGAGTTTTTGGGGAGCTATGGTAATTACAAGTTTACTAGGAGCCATTCCTTTAATTGGTAATGATGTTCTTTTCTTATTATGGGGTGGTTATTCTATTGACAATATTACTATTTATCGTTTTTATAGTTTGCACTACACTTTACCTTTCGTTATCCTTATAGTGGCTGTACTTCACTTGTTTTTCCTTCATGAGTTTGGTTCATCTAATCCTCTAGGAGTTATCTCAAAATTTGATAATATCCCTCTATTTCCTTACTACTCTCTAAAAGATTTTTATTCTATTATTGTCGTTTGATTTGTTTTCTTCTATATTATTTTTATCGCACCTGACTGATTAGGTCACCCCGATAATTATATTTTAGCTAACCCTCTAGTTACTCCTGCTCACATTGTACCTGAGTGATACTTCCTACCCCTGTATGCTGTATTACGTAGTGTTACAGACAAGCTTTTAGGTATCGCTCTTATTGGGTTATTTATCGCGTGTTTATTCTTATTACCATTTATTATGAAAAGTATGCTATTTCGTTCAGGTACTTTCAAGCCTGTATTCGCTGTCTTTTTCTGATGTTTGGTTCTAAGTTGTTTAATGCTAGGCTGACTAGGTAGCTTACCTGTAATGTACCCTTACATTGTAGTTGGTCAAGTTATGACTTTTGTATACTTCTTTTTAATTCTCTCAATATTCCCTTTAAATAATAGCTTAGAGCGCCTAGTTTACGACGCTTATACAGTACGTTCTTATTCTTTGCGTGAATCTTATGTACAGAGTGCTTCTGTATCAAAGGTTAAAGCTTCGTAATTATGTTCATCTACTCAGTCTTATCAGCATTCCTATTTACTATTGGTGTGTTTGGAATGTTTCTTTCTAGAAAACATATTATCATTATTCTAATTTCTTTAGAATTAGTGTTATTATCTATCAATTTAAATTTTATTTCTTTTTCCATACACCTCGACGACTTTTTGGGCCAAATATACGTACTGCTTATTTTAACAGTAGCTGCTGCTGAAACAGCGCTAGGTCTAGCTATCTTAGTTATTTACTATCGTTTGCGCGGTGGTATTTCTATCGATTTAATTAATTTATTAAAAGCTTAAAGCTTTTTCGTTCAACCCTCCCTCCTATATCAACAACTTGTTGTCTTTTCTTATTACTCTCGCACTCAAATGTCTTTCAAATATTGATCTTTTGTTTTAAACTTTAAAGATCCTGCTACAGTGTATGCTCATAGTTTAATGTCTGTTCATCATGACGCTATGTGATACCTTATCATGATACTAGCTCTTGTTTACTGGAGCCTATTTAAAATTTTAAAAGATTACAACTGATCTGTCTTTAACAAACAAACCGGTTCAGTCTTAATGCTCTTTAACCCAATCTTTTTTAAAGTTGAGTTTTACTTCTTCTTCATTTATTTTAATTTTTTCTTATCTTTCATATTAGGTTACGTAAATTTTTTAAATTGAGCCTACGCTAAAGCGGTCGATAATTTACTAAATGATTATCGACAACCTACTATCGCTAACCATATAATAGTCGCGTTTTATAACTTCCAAAAAGGGTTCGAACACATGTTGGGCTACAGTTCTAGCGAAAGCATTTTCTCCAACAAAACAACCTTAAAAAACGTCCTTTTCAATTTATTAATTGAAAAATACGTAGACTATTTTTTATTCAACCGCATGAACCTTGCGTATCACTATGGTGCTGCTGATGACTCTAAATTGTTCTTAAACGTGCAAAAATTTCATCATAGTACTAACTTCGAAGTTGTTTGTGCGTCTTTACCTACTGTCATTATTTTGTTAATTTTAATTCCTTCTACTTTACTGCTTTACTCTCTAGATGAGGAATTAGAGCCCTTAATTACATATAAAGTCATAGGGCATCAATGGTTCTGATCTTACGAATTCAGTAATTGACTGCAAATAAATAACGAATGAAAAAAAGTCGCCTTCAATTTTGATAGTTGTATGGTAACAGAAGATGAACTAGAGGAAGGAAGCCGCCGTCTTTTAGAAGTGGATAAGCCTCTTTTCGTTCCCGTTAACGTACCTCTACGCTTTCTCATCACTTCAGCGGATGTTCTTCATTCTTGAGCTATTCCCGAGTTAGGTGTAAAAATCGATGCTGTCCCCGGTCGCTTGAGTCACTACCTAGTTTTAATACGTCGTCCTGGCTATTTTTATGGTCAGTGTTCTGAACTTTGTGGAGTGGCCCATGGCTTCATGCCTATCGTACTAAAAGCTCTTTAATTTTATTTATGGCTCCTACTCTCAGCCAACTTCACCGCAAATGCCGTTCTGGAAAAAGAACGAAACTGAAGGCACCTGCTTTCAAAGGGGCGCCTCACCGTAGTGGCGTCATCTATAAAATCGCTGTGACCTCGCCTCGAAAACCTAACTCAGCTCGCCGTACTTACGCTAAGCTGCGTCTGGTCTTCAGTGGTAAGCGAATTTTCGCAAAGATCCCCGGAGTAGGACCTCATTTTCTTCAAGGACATTCTTTAGTGCTAGTTCGGGGACACGGTCCTAAAGATACTCCGGGGGTAAACTATCACCTTATTAGGGGTAAACACGATTTTGATAAGCTGGAGCTATACGGACGAAGGCAAAAGCGTTCTAAATTTGGTGTCAAAAAGTATAAATAAATTTTATGAGAAACATTACTAGTTATACCAGAAATCGCCGAAATAAAAAGAACTGACAAGACTCTTACCAACGTATATGGTTTTACTACCATAGACTTTTTTTTGGTCGTCTTATTTCTTCTGGAAATAAAATTAAAGCGTTCAATAAATTTTTAACTTTAAAAGCCATCTTGAAAAAGCAAGAATCGTTAGACCCTTATCTCATTTTTTTAGCCTCTATGATTAAGATTACTCCTTCGGTTTATATAAAACCTTTAAAAAGGAAAGGATCCGATCAAGGTATCCCCATGCCTATCACCGAGAAAAAAAGGGCCACTTTGGCCTTAAACTGGGTGATGCGTTTTGCAAAGCAAAAAAATCAAAACGTAAGGCCCGCCGACCTGGCCAATCTTATTATTTTATCTTTGTACGATAAAGGGCCTGTTATCGCCCAAAAAAAGAAGTCTTACTTTGTCGGACGTGCTAATCGCCACTTATTGCGATTTTACAAATAAATTAGCCTTATCCCTTTATGAAAGTCTGAATTAATAACGTATTTTATCAAGTAAATGCCTACTATACTATTTTCCAATTTTGTCTCTTAAAAAATATTAATTTACCCTGTTTCTGTTATCATGAAAAATTAACTATCGCTGGTAATTGCCGCATTTGTTTAGTTGAAGCTAATTCTTCTCTCGTAGTCTCCTGTGCCCTTCCTTTATTGGACGGTATGAAGATCTTTACGGATAATAAACGTGTAAGACTCGCCCGTGAGAGCGTACTTCAATTCTTGCTCGTAAATCATCCGTTAGATTGCCCTATTTGTGATCAAGGTGGTGAGTGTGACCTACAAGATATTAGCTTAACTTTTGGACTAGACCGTGGACGCTTTTATGAGTACAAAAAGCGCGCGTACGACAATTTAAATTGTTGTGGTCCTTTAATCAAGACTGTTATGACTCGCTGTATTCACTGTAGTCGTTGTGTCCGTTTTATAAATGAAGTCTCAGGTCTCTTTGACCTGGGTATTTTAGGTCGAGGTTCCGCTATGGAAATTGGAACTTTTATCGAAAAGTTTTTAGATGACGAGTTGTCGGGTAACATTATCGACCTATGTCCCGTAGGAGCTCTTACCTCCATGCCCTATGCTTTTTCTGCACGTACTTGAGAATTAAGCTCTTTCTCTAGTGTGGACATCCTAGATTCTTTAGCTTCTTCTCTACGCTTAGATGTTATCAATAACAAAGTAATCCGCGTCGTCCCTTCTTTAGATGAGTCTGTAAATGAGGACTGAATTACTAATAAAGCTCGCTTCGTCTACGATTCTTTTTCTATGCAACGCCTTTATTATCCTAAATTATCACTTTATAGTAAAATGGTAGTAATTAGCTGGCGTTGCGTTTTTCACGTTTTTTTCGATATCTTAATAAAACATTCTTTCCGTACGTTAGATGTCTTTTGTGGTTCTTTTTCAGATTATCACGCGACAACTTCCTTAAAACATTTCTTTAATAGCATGGGTTGTTCAAATGTGAGTTTTTCTGGAAATTCTTTACAAAATACCGACTTCTCGACCTTAATCGTAAATTCCTTAGAAGATTTGAATTTTAGTCGTAATGTCTTATTATTAGCCACTAACACACGTTTAGAATCTCCCCTTATAAACGCTCGTTTAAGAAAACTATTCCTGAATAAGAAACGCCCTTGTTTCTTTTATTCTGTGGGGATGGCTGTAAATTTTTTGACCTTTCCTGTGGTAAACCTAGGGAACTCTGTACAGTCCTTCTCGCGCATTTTTGCCTCTAAATCCAATGTTGTTAAGCGCTTTTTCACGAATGATTTCTTCAATTCTTCTTTCTTAAATAAAACCTCAACCGTTGGTTATGATGTATCTTTCTTACTAGGAGAGCCTTTATTAAAGAGGCCGGATGCATTTAGCCTTATCAATGCGATCTTTGGCTTTATTAGCAGAGCTTCAAAATTCGCAAATAAAATTAATTTTTTTCCTGTTTCTGCTTCATTAGGCCGTATCGTTTGTCACGATCTTGCTCTACTTTCAAAATCGAGTCGCTTCCAGGATTCACAGGCTTCTTCTAAGCGCTTTACTTATCTTTACAAAGTAGACTCTATTGACTCTCATACTAAAGGGGGCTTTCTAGTGTCCCAACAGTCCTTTTCAAATTCTACATTTTTTAACAGTAAAGCGACTTTATTACTACCTTCCCGTTTGTTTGTAGAACAAAAACAATTCTTTCTAAACCTAGAAGGTCGCGTAAGAGCTACTCAAAAAGCTATTACAGCCTTCAGTATGGTTCCTTCAGATTACAAGGTTATTTTTTCCTTATTCTTATCGGGAAAGTTTTTCTTTCCTTCAAATTTTTCCATCGTCTCCAACTTTTATAATATGGCCTCTTTTTTTTCCAACATTTTATCTTACGATGCCGGCTTTCTATTCAGCTTTAAAATGCTTTATAAGAAGGTCCTTGGTCAGAATCGTCTAAATTTATCAAGGCGTTTCGGTATTTCAAGTGAACTTTTATATTTAGTTCCTCGGAAAATACACGTCTTTATTAACAGTATTTTCTCTCGTTTCGTAAATAATTTTTATGAAGGAAACCTTTTTTGCCAAAATTCTAAAACGTTAACTCTATGTTCTCTAAAGAGCGCGCCCTTGAATTTCTCAAAAATAAACTAAAGTATGAAGTATTCAATTATAAGTATTATTATTTTTAGCAAATGATTATTTTTGCATTTTCCTTGAGGACTTAGCGCGCTGTTCTTTCTAGGCGTAGTTCTCTTCCTTTTATTATGTGTTGCCATTTTAACTTTATTCGAACGTAAAGTTCTGGGCGGCATGCAGCGACGCCGTGGTCCTAACGCTGTAGGTATTTTTGGATTTCTTCAACCGATCGCCGACGCTGTGAAGCTTTTAGCCAAAGAATCCGTTATTCCTAGCGCGTCTAACTATTTGATTTTTGCAGCGTCTCCTATTAGTATGCTGGTCTTTAGTATGGCCTGTTGAGGAGTTATTCCTCTGGGCGAGGGAGCCGTAATTTCTGATATATCCATAGGAATGATGTTCATTTTCGCCTTATCCTCGGCTAATGTTTACAGTGTTATTATGGCGGGATGATCTAGTAATTCTAAATACTCCTTCCTAGGCTCCCTAAGGTCGGCTGCTCAAATGATTAGCTATGAAGTAGCTTTAGGGTTAGTTATTATGCCGGTTTTCGTCTTTTCTGAATCTGCTAATTTAACCCGTATCGTTTTTTTTCAAGAAGAACTTTTTAATGCAGCTGTTTTATTGCCGTCCTTCTTATTATTTTTCATCTGTGTTCTAGCTGAAACCAGTCGCGTGCCTTTCGACTTACCTGAAGCAGAATCTGAACTCGTCTCAGGATACAATACGGAATATTCCAGCGTGGGTTTCGTGTTGTTCTTTTTATCAGAATACCTAAATATCATTTTGATGTCGATTCTTATAATCATTCTTTTCTTCGGAGGTTGGTTACCGTTCATCGAATTTCCAGGCACTCACTTTATTCCGGAGGTATTCTGATTTTCTCTGAAATTATTTTTTTTACTTTACGCTTTTATTTGGGTGAGAGCGGTCTTACCGCGTTTTCGTTATGACCAATTGATGTCTCTAGGGTGAAAAGTTATCTTACCCCTAGCTATCGCATTCCTCTTTCTGACAACCTTCTGAACCTTTTTGTTCAACGGGTTCGCTCCGTTTTTTTAATAATCCAACTAAGCTTTATGACTTCCTATATCAGAACTATTTGAAACAACATAAAAGATTTTTATAAAAAAAGGCAATCAGAATTCTTAGTCGCTTCCTTAACCTCTTTCGCACTTTATCTTATCCCTTGAGTCTTAGGCTACCCCGTAGGCATTCTAAGGTTGCTTCGTGTTGGCCTCTTTTTTGGTCTCCTTACATACTTTATAAAAGCCCCTAGGGGACAATCTGATTGCCAGAGAATCATAAGAACTTCTTCTTATGGTTGATCGCAGCTAAAAGCTCAGGTTCAAGGCGAAAAAGACCCTGAATTTGATTTTTTCGTTCAAAAGCAATTGTATGAGGAATATGATGTCTTAACTCCTCGAGCTCAAGTAGCTTTATTTTGATATAAACATCAACCGTATGCTACCGAACAAAGTATATTTACGCTTTTTATTGTCGTGTCCGCCAACATTCTTCCTCACATAGTACCACTTACTCCAGAATATGCTCCCTGAGTTAGTTTTTTGTTCTTTTTGGGAGGATTCTTTATTATCTTGGTTTTTGTTTTAAAAATCTTATCCTGAATTTTTTCTGTGATATTTCGCTATAAAGCTCTGGCCAAAGCCTCTTATTTCTATAAGCATAATATGAGCCCCTCTCCTGATAATATACCTCCAGGATGATTAGAGCAAATGAAAACTCTTATTCAAGACAAAGCTTTATTTAAAGGGGGGTGAAAAGGTTTTAAGCCACCCTCTATTCCCTCTATTGGAGGAGTACTTAAGAGTCCAGGGACTATTGGGACTATTGCCACTGTACTAGCTGCTGCAAACATAGGAATCGGGTGAAGAACTTATAAAATGTTGGAACGTCATCGACGAGAGAATATGGAATTTTGGGAGAAGTTTGTAGCTAACGCAGAACGTCACGAACTAAAGAGTATGGAATTTTGGCGGAAGTTTATAGCTGACGCAGAACGTTACCAACCCGAGAATACGGAATCTTGGCAGAAGTTTAAAGCTGACGCAGAACGTCATCACCGAGAGAATATGGAATTTCACCAGAAGTTTGTAGCTGACGCAGAACGTCACCAACCCGAGAATACGGAATCTTGGCAGAAGTTTAAAGCTGACGCAGAACGTCATCACCGAGAGAATATGGAATTTTGGAAGAAGTTTGTAGCTGACGTAAATCTCGACAAGACAAACACCGAGCTTCGCGAACTGGCTAAAGAGAAACTCGAGTTAGAGGTCGATAAAAACAAACAGTGGTTCTCTACGGACAAAAGCCCCTATGACAATCTAATTAAAAGTTTGGAGGCTCGAGAACTAGAATTAAATCAGCTAAAAACTATTCAAATTCAAAAAGCCGAGAGTTTTCAAACACCGAAACCTTCGTCGTTACTTGATGACTTTCCAGATGAGATCTAACTAAGCTTTATGACTTTTTATATCAGAAATACTCTAAAAAATCTAAAGGAGTCTTATTTTATGAGATTTATAACAAACCCACCAACATTAATTATAAATAAAATTCACTTATGCATTTTCTCAAAAGCAAATGGTTTAATTTAAAACGCCTTTTCAAAAGATGATCGCTAGAGCTACGCGTTGCGTCTCTTATTTCACTTTTCACCTTTTTAATTTTATGACTGATCGGCTTTCCCGTAGGCTTATCGCGAGTCATTCGTATCTTACTGTTCTCGGCGCTTTTAAGCTATTTTATTCGAGCCTCTTTGAAGAGAACTACTGTTGGTCATTAGAGAGTCGTCTAATGATGGTATTATATAGAACTAGTTTTTTAGGAAGCATGTTCAAAATAATACCCTGAATAAAAAGGGGGTCTATATCAGTTAACAAG
>Ga0306912_1000262_pt1 | contig 32375 bp, 32 predicted proteins | sample AntRauFillE10628_FD_190443 | JGI IMG/M metagenome (GOLD analysis project Ga0306912, IMG submission 190443) | Saline lake microbial communities from Rauer Islands, Antarctica - Metagenome Filla E10 #628 (v2) (version 2) | ecosystem: Environmental > Aquatic > Non-marine Saline and Alkaline >...
GGTCTTCGCCTGAACCCGGCTTGAACTGGAACAGACCAGACGCAAGGCGCTTCGGACGAACCAGCTGACCTTTCTGCTTGATCACAACGTCGCCGTTGTTGATGTCTTCGGCTTTATCGATCACGTCGCCATCAATGAAGCTGTTGTACTGGTCGCCCAGGTCGCCCGGCTCGTTGGTCACAGCGATCTTCTGGGTAAGGCCTGCGCCCAGTGAGTCGGTACGGGCAACGATAACGCCGTCGTCAATACCCAGCTCAAGGAACGCCAGACGTACAGCGTTGATCTTGGAGAGGAAGTCGGCGTGGGGAACGGTCACTTTGCCGTCCTGGTGGCCACACTGCTTCTCGTCGGATACCTGGTTCTCCAGCTGGATGCAGCAGGCACCGGCTTCGATCATCTGCTTGGCCAGCAGGTAAGTCGCTTCGGCGTTACCAAAACCGGCGTCGATGTCGGCAATGATCGGCACAACGTGGGTTTCGTGGGCATCGATCTGCTTGATCAGCTCGGCGGCCTTGGCGTTGTCGCCGCCCTTCTCAGCTTCTTCCAGGGCACGGAACAGATGGTTCAGTTCCCAGGCATCAGCCTGGCGAAGGAAGGTGTATAGCTCTTCGATCAGGCCCGAAACCGCGGTCTTCTCGTGCATGGACTGGTCAGGCAGTGGGCCGAACTCGGACCGCAGAGCCGCAACCATCCAGCCAGACAGGTACAGGTAGCTACGCTCTGTGGTGCCAAAGTGCTTCTTGATGGACAGCATCTTTTGCTGGCCAATAAAACCATGCCAGCAACCCAGCGACTGAGTGTACTTGGACGTGTCTTTGTCGTAGTTCGCCATGTCTTCGCGCATGATCTTGGCGGTGTACTTGGCGATGTCCAGGCCAGTCCGGAATTTGTTCTGGGCACGCATGCGGGCCGCGTGCTTCGGGTTGATCGCGTTCCAGGTCGGGTTCTGCTTCAGGATGGAAGCAATGGCGTCAACGTCGTTTGCGTATGGCATATCTCAGTCCTGTCTTCTAAGGTTTGAGGTGCTCTTTAAGTAATTCTTTAAAAGCGGCGTTCGTGCGACAGCAGGCGATCAAAAAACGATCAAGGCGCTGACGATGGGACCTACTTTAAAGTCTTTGTTTTTATAATTGAAATTTATATTATCTATATTCGGCATTTTTTCTATGAATGTGGAAAATGCATTAATGTCATGTCGACGACCTGGTTGGCTGCTGCTGAATCAGGCCTTACAGAGAACAATCAGCCTGTCTTCCGGCGCCAGGTCCAGATAGCCATCCCGTGGCGGATTCAGAGTGGCATGACGACCATTGGCATTGGCCTGGTGCCGCCAGATGCCCAGCGCCAATTCACCTCCGGCGGCCATGACTTTTTCCAGCACCTCAAAGTCGGCACTGGCTGGTAGCGGATACTCCTGAGGATCCCGAAATTGTATCTCGGCGCCACCCACGGTAAACAGCTCGTCCAGTACCACTCTGAGCTCCCGCCGCAACGCCACCTGAGCCAGAACATGACTGACGATCATCGGGCTGATCATCATTTCGCTCTGATGACCCAACAGCAGATCCCGATTGTCCGGATCGCTCAGCTCCATAATCAGCTGCGGGCGTTTGCCGCCCTCGCTGAGCAAATCCTCAAGCAGCAGGTAACCAACCATCGCCCGTGCATCGGCTTCCTCGCCGGAGGCCAGACGGTCACTACTGAGCAATAGAATGGAATCGTAATTCAGCGGCCCAACCTGGCGTAACGCGCCCTCTACCATATAGTCCGCCTCCACATGGCGGCATATCACCTTGCCCTGCTCCCCCAGGTAACGGTCAATCTCCTTCTGGCGCTCAGCGACCGGCACAACCGATACGATATCCACTTCAAATTGCTTCTGGCGGTAACTGGAAAATTCGTCGATCAGGCTGGGCACCCGGCGGTTCCAGCCCAAAACCAGCACCCGATGAACTTTCTCGGAAAACGCCACTGAATGGCTGGCCGGCGCCCCGCGATGAATAACAGTCAGCGCCGGAGTTCGGGAATCTGGCTCGGTTTCCGAGTAATCCCGGGCCAGCAGCACAACCCGGTCCTGAACATCAATCCGCGTGTCTGATGCGGCCGGCATCTTCACGTCCCAGCCTTTCGCCACAGGTTTCAGGATACCAAGCACAATGACTTTCGGCCGCTGGGCCGACAACTCTCCTAATGTCATACCGGCCAGCGACTCGCCCCCACGAATGTAGATCTCACTGCCATCACCAGCGGTCAGTAGTTCATTAAAGATCTCCGACAGGCCCGGATGCAGAATATTCTGAACCATTAGCCGGCTGATCGTGGCGTCACCGGCAACCACTTCGATTTCGCCCGGGTAGGCCCTTTCGATGATCGGATGCTTGCGGATGTCCTGAATCTCGGCCACCACAAACGGCAGCGGCGCACTCAGCTGACGCGCCTGGGCGGCAATGGACAGCAGCGCTTTCACGGTTTCAACATCTGAGGTAACCAGGCTGCCGGCCTGATGGGCCGCACTGGGCACAATCACCGCAGAGGCATCCAGGCAGGCCACCCGTTGCAGAGCATCAGGCTGAATAGCCGCACCAGACCGGAGAATAATCTGGCGGGCCTTACGGCCGATACCCGGTTCGCTTCGCAGTTCGTGCACCTGTGCCGCCGAAGCAGTCTGGGAAAGCACCACCAGTCGCAGCCGGTTAGCATCGTGTCTTTCCAGGAATCGCCTCATTCGGCCAGAGGAGCCCAGCAACTCCACCAGCAGCGGCAGGGTCTGGCTGGTCCATCCCAGCACCACGATGTGGTTTCGAAGCGTGACCGGCGTCAGGCCCCGTTCCAGATCCGTCATCTTGGCAATCAGCCAGCGAGTCAGGATGGCCACCAGGGTGCCCATAAACACCACATAACCGCTGATGGTCAGAATGGTGGACACCAACCGCTGCCAGTTACCCACATCATCGCCCAGGTATCCCGGATCGGTCAGCCGCAGAAAGGCCCACCAGATGGCACCGCCGGCATCCTCGTGGGGGCCGCCGAAAGGCAATGCCAGCAGACCGCCAATCAGCGAAATCAGCCCGATAAAAACACCCACTACCAGAAGCTGAAAGCCGGCGCCTTTGACCAACTGGCGCTCTACAATGAATTTGACGCGGTCAACAAAACGAAAGGGCAGCATGGACGTCCTTTTGAACAATCGGAAAATGTGGGCAAGCATAACGTAAAAACACTAGGCGCGATCACTGTTCAGACTGGCCAGACTGACTGGCACGCTTTCGGCTTTAAGTGCTTCATACAGGGTCGGATAAAACCGGACTACGCCTTCTTCCGGTTTTACCCCCGCCCTTGCCAGCGTGCGTAGCGGCTGATACTGAAGGTCAGCAATAACCACCTGGCTGCCTTCTGCCCTGCAGGTACTGATCAGTTTGTTCAGTGCAGACACCCCGCCGGCATCCAGGATCGTCACCCCATCCATGTACAGAATAAGTCCGCGGGCGCTGGCAGAAAGCTGCGCCAACTCTCCGAAAATCCGGTCAGCGGCCGCAAAAAATAACGGACCGTTGATTTTGAACACCTGCCAGCCCCCCGGAAGCCGCGCCCCGGCCATTCGGTTGCTGCCGGTAATATCCGTTACCCGGGTCATCTGGGCCATTTCCCGCATGAACAGTACCGCCGCCAGCAGAATCCCGGTGGTGATCGCGATCACCATATCCAGCAGCACCGTCAGCGAAAAGCAGGTGATGAAGACCAGCACATCGCCGCGCGGCGCAGTCCTGAGCAGATGAAGTGATTTGGGCGCTTCACTCATGTTCCAGGCTACCATCAACAGTAATGCCGCCATGGCCGCCATCGGCAGATAAGCCAGCAAAGGCGCCAGCGATACCAGTGCCAGAAGAACCACCAGGGCATGGACCATAGCGGAAACAGGCGATACCGCACCGGCACGGTAGTTGGCGGCGGAGCGGGCAATGGCCGCGGTTGCGGTGATGCCGCCGAAGAAAGGCGTTATGACATTGCCGATGCCCTGTCCCAGCAATTCACTGTTGGCGCTGTGACGCTTGCCGGTCATGCCATCCAGAACCACCGCACAGAGCAGTGATTCAATGGCGCCGAGCATGGCGATGGCAAACGCGGCAGGCAGCAGGTCGCGCACCATGGTCCAGCTGATACCCAGGGGGTCACCGCTGGCATCCGGGCGATTCCAGGGCCAGGCGAACTCCGGCAGAAAGGGAGGAATGCCGGCGCCAGTCGAGCCATCCGCCAGCAGGTAACTGAAACGGGAACCTATGGTTTCGACGGTCGCGCCGTTAGCGTTCAGCACCACCGCCAGCAGACTGCCAATGATCACTGCGGGCAAGTGAGGCGGCACCGGTGACTTCAGGCGCGGCCACAGCAACATCACCGCCAGCGTCGCGATCGCTACTAACATGGTCACAGCGTCGAGCTCCGGCAGCGCCTGACCGACAGCCGCAAGCTTGTCCCAATAATACTCCGGCATCTGCTCGATGCTCAGGCCGAAAAAGTCCTTCACCTGCAGGGTGGCAATCACCACAGCAATACCGCCGGTAAACCCCAGGGTGACGGCTTCCGGGATGTATTCGATAAAGCGGCCCAGACGCATAAGTGCCATCACAATAAGCATCACACCGGACATCAGGGACGCCAGAAGCAAACCGCCAAGGCCATAGGTCTGGGCGATGGGATAAAGAATCACCACAAACGCTGCGGTTGGGCCAGAGACGCTGAAACGACTGCCACCGGTCAGCGCAATGACAAACCCGGCAATAAAAGCGGTGTAGAGCCCGTACTGGGGTGGTACGCCACTGGCAATCGCCAGAGCCATGGCCAGTGGAATAGCGATAATCCCGACGGTGACGCCTGCCATGACATCACGACCAAAGCACCGGCCTGTGTAAGGCTCATCAATGCACGCCTCGCGAAATGCGTGGGCCAGGCGCAGAGAAAACAGATGAGCGCGGTGCGGCATCAAACATCCTTAACGTTTGAACGAACGGCAAAAAGCTGACGGCCAATCGGGTTTCATGATCGTATAGCCAATTATGACAACTTTTACGCAAACTCTCTCTACGCTCACCTGTCTGCTGATCGCCGGCTGTGCTTCGCTGCCCGACAGCAAACCGACACCGGTGCCACCGCAGTCCCAGTATGATTCGATCATTACTGATAACAACGGCAGATTGTTGTCCATCAACGACCTGACGGCGGAACTGGCATTCGCCGATGTGGTGATCATTGGCGAATATCATGGCCACCACGGCGCCCACCTGCTGCAATCGCTGATGCAATCCGCCCTTTACCGGCAACGCCCACAACAGCTGCTGAGCATGGAGCAGTTCACCCTGAATGATCAGCCCCAGTTGGATACCTATCTGGCCGGACAAACCGGCGAAGAAGAACTGATTGCCGATAGCGGTGCCTGGTCAAACTATAAAGCATCTTACCGGCCCCTGATCGAGTTCTCGAAGAACCGGAACCTGCCGGTGGTCGGGGCCAACGCACCCGCTGATATTGTCCGTTGCATTGGGCGCAATGGCGAGAGCTACCTGGATCAGCTTGACCGCGAAAAGCGTTCGCAACTACCGGAAAACCCGTTTGTAGACACCCCGGCCTATCGCAAAAAATTCTTCAATGCTCTCGGTGGCGGCCACGGTGGCACCGATGACCAGCCGACAGGACACAGCAAGCGGCTGGAGAATAGCTACAAAGCCCAGTTACTGCGGGACAACACCATGGCAGATCAGGTGATCATGGCGATTGACGAAAAGCCTGACCGCCAGGTGCTTCACCTCACCGGCACCTTCCACGCCGAAGACCGCCAGGGCATGGTCGCAGTGCTGGAAAAGAAGCGCCCGGACCTGCAAATTGCCGTTGTCAGCCCGGTGCTCTGGCAGACCGGAGAGAACTTCGCCAGCCTGCTGGAGACGAACCAGGGAAAGGGCGATTTTCTCTATCTTCTGCAGCCACTGCCCGAGGCTTACCGAGATACCCAGCGTCATAGTGACGCCATCATGAAACAGTTCAGCAACGCGGCCGAGCTTAGCTGTAACTGAACAGGCCCAGAGGCCGCAGCCAGCCCGGCCGTTTAATTACGTCGGCTTGCGCTGCCCCGCCAGGATCACAATGGCAATACCGCCAAGAATGGCAACACCTGCCACCACCAACCTCAGAGTCAACGGCTCGGTCAGCAGCAGAACACCGCCAATCGCCGCGATGACCGGCACGCTCAGCTGGACCGTAGCCGCCGTGGTGGCCTGCAACAGCGGCAACGCCATATACCAGATGGCATACCCCATACCAGAGGCGATGGCGCCCGAGGCAATCGCATAACCCATACCCGCCATATCAATCCGGGCACCGGCCATCATCACGAGGCTCAACGCCAGTGCCATCGGCACCGACCGGATAAAGTTGCCGGTGGTCACAGCGGTAGGTTCACCGGCGCCCTTTGCCCGCAACGAATAAACGCCCCAGGCAATACCCGCACTGATCATCAGCAGGGAACTGAACAATGGCGGCGCCGTCAGCCCGGGCAACAGCAACCCAACCAGTCCGGAGAACGCCACCACAAAACCCGCCCATTGAGCCCAGTGAGGACGGTTTCCACGAACAATGCCAATGCTGATCATGGTGGCCTGGACCGAACCGAACAGAAGTAGCGCACCCATAGCCGCCGACAGCCCGCCATAGGCATAGGAAAAGGCCGCCGCGTAAGCAAACAGGGCCAGCGCGGAGCCCCAAGACCCCTGCTTTAATGGTGCCCGATTGCCCCGCAAACTCACCAACAACCAGAGCATCAGCGCACCAGAAGCCAGGCGAACGCTGGTGAAAGTGGCTGCATCAATATCCGTATCGCGCAAGGCCGCGCGGCAAAGCAGGGAATTGCCCGCAAAGGCGGTCATGGCCACGGTGGTCAGCAACAGCGTTCGAACCCTCTGCGAGATCATTGGGTTTGCACCATTTCATCCGTTACCTGAAAGGCCCCTGAAAGCCATTTTACAATCTCTCTGGCCGCTGGATGCTCAAAGCGCATATAGCATTCAGTGAGTGCCTGGCGCTTCTCATCACTGATCCTGTTGAGGCCGGTATCCTGCAGAACCAGCAGATCGGCGGCCACCCGTGCCGCTAACTCAATACCTAACACTTCTTCTGCAGCTTGCCGGAACGCGAGGCCGTATTCGTAACCCGACCCCAGCTCATAGCTCTGCGCCAGCGTAATAGCGGGAATCATCGTAAGCACCGGTTGCAAAGCAGGGTTGATGGCGTGACCTGCAAGAAAATCGCTGTTGGCGGATGGTCGCCCCGTAAACCCTCGCAGGTGCAGGTGGCGGGACATGCGATCGCCATCGTTCACCGGATAGTTATCCCAGAGCAGCGGTTTGCGTTTCAGCACACGAGCCACCCGCTCCAGATGCCCCGGCGACACCTCTCTGGCGCAGACTTCCTCGCCGGTCCAGAACACCCTTATGTCCCGGTCAAGCTGCTTGCCCAGAGTTTCCAGGTAGTCTTCAGGGCGCTGGCCGAATACCCGGTCAAGCACCGCGTCATCGGAGTAGTAGGTGGGACAGATCGTCAGCTGCTCTGCCCGAGTCCGATCACGAACCCAGTGCATGATGTCGGCTTGTCGCGTGGCCAGATCCGGAAGATCGCTGTGCATGTCATCGAACAGTATGGCCAGTTCCTGAACCCCCACGCTGTCGAGAAAAGACAATTTGGCGGCGAGCGCTGCCTGAGCCTGCCCGTCAAAATTATTGAACACCTCGAACGGGCTCAGGCCAACGCCAAAGCGAACGCCCTGCTCCCGGCAAAACCGGGCAAACGCGTTCAGTTCCGCCGCTTGCTCCGGCGGGTGCGGCTCATCCCAGCGGCGACGCAGCCAGGCGTCGGCCTTGGGCGCGTAAAGGTAAAAACCGTAACCGTGGGGCGCCAGGGTAGAAACCAACTGCCGCCGGTCCTCCCAGCTCCATAGAGGACCGTAGAAGCCTTCGATAATGCCGAGCTCAATGCCTGATGTCATGATTGCCCTGTGTTGCCGCGTAACGGAAAGTCATCAATGACGATTGTGGCTGGAAAAGCCGAACCATAAAAGATACTGTATATAAAAACAGTATCAAGGCGGTCAGGCCATGAGAACACGCGGCACAGCGCTCAATCCGAATAACCGGTTCCAGCCCATCGTAACAGACCAACAGGTGGACGACGGCTGGTATCAGAATTCCGACGATGATGTCTGCCCGGATACCATGGCAACCGAAGTCATGGACGAGCAGGTGAAAAGCATCATCAGCCGGAACCAATCACCGGATGTGCCGTTTGATCAGTCTATCAACCCCTACAGAGGTTGCGAACACGCCTGCGTATACTGTTTCGCGCGCCCAACCCACGCCTATTGGGACATGTCGCCGGGGCTGGATTTCGAAACCCGTCTCATTGCAAAACCCAACGCCGCGCAAAGACTTCGGGAAGCTCTGGACAAGCCGGGGTATCAGCCGAAGCCTATCGCACTGGGCGTCAACACCGATGCCTATCAGCCCATCGAAAAACACCGCCGCATTACCCGCCAGATTCTGGAAGTGCTGGCCGAGTATCGTCACCCCGTTTCCATCATCACAAAAGGCGCCCTGATCCTGCGGGACCTGGACCTTTTGTCAGACATGGCGGAACAGGGGCTCTGCTCCGTGCGGGTAAGCCTGACGACTCTGGACAACTCTCTGAAAGGGAAGATGGAACCGCGGGCAGCTTCGCCGGCAACGCGCCTGAAAGTCATTCGTGAACTATCTTCCGCCAAGGTTCCGACCGGCATTATCCTCGGACCTGTTATCCCGTTTATCAATGACCATGAGCTAGAAGCTATTCTGGCCGCTGCCAGTGAAGCAGGCGCTGCGCGGGCCAGCTGGATCATGCTGCGGCTGCCATGGGAGCTGACCGAACTCTTTCAGGACTGGCTGCAAAGGCACTTCCCCGATCGGGCGGAGCGGGTCATGAACCGGATCCATGATTTGCGCGGGGGCAAAAGTTACGATGCCACCTTCGGGCGCAGGATGACCGGCACTGGCCCCTACTCGGACCTGATCCGCCAGCGGTTTACAAACCGTGCGCGACAGCTGGGGTTGGGTCTGCATGAAGCGGAACCGTTGCGAACCGATCGGTTTCGGCGCCCGGGCGGAGAGCAAATCAACCTTTTCTGAACCGGCCGTGATTGGATTATCCAGACAGGCTTTAGGCGCTAGCCGGCCAACAGGGATAGGACCTTGGTCTTAGCCGCGCACGATATAATTCCATATGCTAACGAATATGGTTACCCTGAAAGAGCGTAAAGCTGTAGGGGCCTGAAAGATGGCCAACTCACTACCGCACAATACAACAATGACTTAAGAGGCTAGCTGAACAATGAAAATTCGTTCTGTTCTAACTGCCGCTGTGATGGCCGTAGCAACCACCTTCACAGCCACTCAGGCCCTTGCACAGGAAACCTTCACCCTGCGCCTGGCAGAAACCTGGGGACCCAACTTTCCGATCTTCGGTGACACTACCAAGAATTTTGCGGAGCGCGTCGAGAAAATGTCCGACGGTCGCTTGAGGATCCGCATCGACTCCGCCAACAAGCACAAGGCACCGCTGGGCGTTTTCGACATGGTTAAGGCCGGCCAGTACGACATGGGGCACTCTGCGTCCTATTACTGGAAAGGCAAAGTACCCAACACGCTGTTCTTCACCAGCATGCCCTTCGGCATGAACGCCATGGAGCAGTACGCCTGGTTCTATCACGGCGGTGGCATGGAGCTGATGCAGGAAGTCTATGAACCCCACAACATGCTGTCTTTCCCGGGCGGCAACACCGGCGTTCAGATGGGCGGCTGGTTCCGCAAGGAAATCAAAACACTGGAAGACCTGCAAGGCCTGAAAATGCGTATTCCGGGATTCCAGGGCGAAGTGTTTGCTGAAGTTGGTGTCAATCCCACCAACATTGCCCCGGGTGAGCTCTACACTGCCCTGGAACGCAACACCATTGATGCGGTTGAGTGGGTAGGCCCGGCACTGGACCTGCGTCTTGGCTTTCAGCAGATCGCTGACTATTACTACACCGGCTGGCACGAGCCTGCCACCGAGCTCCAGTTCCTGATCAACAAAGATACCTGGGAAGAGCTGCCCGCTGATCTTCAGGAAATCATGCTCGTAGCGATGCGGACTGGCTCTTACGACATGCTGGTTCAGTCACAGCATGCCAATGCCGAAGCCTGGGCCACCATCAAGGAAGAGCATCCAAACGTCCAGATCAAGCAGTTCCCCAAGGAAATTTTCCAGGCCATGTATGCGGCTAACGAAAAGCTCCTTAAAGAAGCTGCGAGCGAAGACGAGCAGGCTGCCAGAATTGTGAAGTCACTGACCGAGTACCAGGAGCAAAGCCGCGCCTACACGAATATTTCCGAGCGCGCTTATCTCAACACGATGTCAGAAGTCGAGTAGTACACTCGATGTAAACCGGACCGGGCTCACCCCAGGTGAGTCCCGGTTTTTATCGTTTATAGCAACTCAAAATCGCCGGTCGGTGTGGCGGAGGACAATCAATGCGTTGGATTATCAAGCTGGATGACGGCCTGGCCTGGCTTTCCATTTTTTGTGGCTGGGTCGCCTGCGCCGCGATGATACTGATGGCAGGCAATGTGTTTTACGACGTTGTTGCGCGTTACGCGTTTAATAACGTTTCAATCGGCATGCAGGAAATGGAATGGCACCTGTATTCGGTCGTTTTCCTGCTTGGCATACCCTACGCCCTTCGCACCGATGGACATGTCCGGGTTGACGTGCTTTACGCCCGGTGGAGCGACAAAACCAAGGCGTGGATCAATCTTATCGGCGCTCTCGTTTTTATTGTGCCGTTCTCTTATCTGATCTGGAAATTCGGTCAGGCATACGCAATCGAGTCCTTCAGTATGGGAGAGACCAGCGCTGACCCGGGCGGCCTTCCACACCGGTGGATTATCAAAAGTATCATTCCCATATCAGCGGTCTTTACCGGAATCGCCGGGCTGAACATGGCAACACAGGCGCTGCGGGTCATGTCGGGTGAAAAAACCTACGAGGCTAAACACGGCGCGGAGGGGCTCGCATGATTGGCATGATTATGTTCGGGGTTGCCCTGGTGATGCTGATGTTCGGCTTCCCGGTAGCCTTTACTTTTGGCGGGGTTGCGCTCTTTTTCGGCGTGTTTGCAGAAGGCATGGACCTGTTTGCGTTCATGCCCTTCCGCATTATGAGCGTGATGCAGAACACGACCTTGATGGCCGTGCCACTGTTTATTTTTATGGGCGTGGTGCTTCAGCGCACCAAACTGGCGGCACAGCTGCTGACGTCCATGGGCCGTCTGTTTGGCGGTTTACCGGGAGGCCTGGCCATTTCCACCATTCTGGTAGGTGCCCTACTAGCGGCCTCGACCGGTGTCGTCGGCGCCAGCGTCGTGGCCATGGGCCTTATTTCCCTGCCGGTGATGCTGGCCCACGGTTATGACAAGCGACTGGCCACCGGCACCATCTGTGGTGCCGGCACCCTGGGCCAGATAGTCCCACCCTCTATCATTCTGATCATCCTTGGCGACGTACTCGGGCTTCCGGTGGGAGATCTGTTCCGGGCGGCGGTTTTACCCGGGGTAATCCTCATAGGCCTCTACATCGCCTACATCCTGGTACTTACCCGCTTCAAACCCGAAATGGCCCCCGCCATGCCGGACGACAGTGGCCTGTCCCGCGGTAAAGAGATACAGGCAGCGCTGCTGGCCATCATTCCACCACTGGCGCTGATGGTGATTGTGCTGGGTTCCATTTTCGCCGGCATTGCTACCCCCACTGAGTCTTCAGCGTTGGGTGGTGTAGGTGCTGTGGTTCTGGCGCTGATCTACCGCCAGTTCTCCTTCAAGATGATCTGGGACGCCTCCAAGGACACGGTCAAGGTGACCGCCATGGTATTTGCCATCCTGATTGGCGCCACCGCCTTCTCGATGGTGTTCAGCTATACCGGTGGCGACTACCTGCTGGAAGAATGGATGCTGGCGCTGCCCGGTGAAAAGTGGGGCTTCGTGATCCTGGCCATGCTGGTCATTCTGGTGCTGGGCTTCTTCATCGATTTCGTGGAAATTTCCTTCATCATCGTACCGATCCTGGCGCCTGTCGCAGAAGCCCTCGGCATCAACATGCTGTGGTTCGCCATTCTGATTGCCATGAACCTGCAAACCAGCTTCCTGACGCCGCCGTTCGGGTTCAGTCTGTTCTACCTGAAGGGGGTATCGCCGCCAGAGGTGAAAACCACTGATATCTATAAAGGTGTAATGCCCTTCATTCTGATTCAGATCGTCGTGTTGATGGCGATTTTCGTCATGCCGGAGTGGTTTGGAATGAGCTCAAGCTACTGACCCTGTACTGATCTCCTGTTGTCACAATGACAAACGCCGATCATTTTCTATACTAAAGTCTATAGAAAAAACGGCCAAAGGGGTTCAAGACTCATGAATGACAGTACGGCCCGCAAGCAGCATTCCCGAATCCTTGACCTGCCGGTGGAGGTGCCACCGGCAGACCGGGCACCTCACAGCTACGAACGGTGGCTGATTTCAAAACTGCTGCACATGGCGGGTTCGCCACCCATTTGCTTTGAGCTCTGGAACGGCGACCTTGTTGAGCCCGAAGGCGTCAGTGCCGACTTCATCCTCCGCCTGAAGGACCACAAAGCCCTCCTGACACTGGTTGCCAACCCGAATCTTGCGTTTGGCGATCTGTACAGCGCCGGCAGACTTCAGGTAAACGGCGACCTGGCCGACCTGATGGAAACGCTTTACCACCATATTCATCGGGCAAGCGACCAATGGCCCAAATGGCTTGAAGCCCTCTGGCGCAATCATAGCCCGCGGTCGACGGGACTGTCTGAAGCCAGGGAAAACATCCATCACCACTACGACCTTGGCAACGACTTCTACAGCCTTTGGCTCGATCACGCGGAAATGCAGTACACCTGTGCTTATTACGAGTCACCAGATCTGAACCTGGAACAGGCCCAGATCGCCAAACTGGAGCACGTTTGCCGCAAGCTGCGGCTGAAACCCGGCATGATCGTCGCCGAAGCAGGTTGCGGCTGGGGCGGCCTGGGCCGCTATATGGCCAGGGAATACGGCGTAAAGGTACACGCCTACAACATCTCCCGGGAACAGCTGGCTTACGCCCGAGAAGAGGCCAGAAAGCAGAAACTTGACCACCTGGTGGAATACATCGAAGACGACTATCGCAATATTGATGGCCAGTACGATGCCTTTGTATCCATCGGTATGCTGGAACATGTAGGCAAAGACAACTTCCCGGCTATGTCAGAACTGATTCGTCGGGTGCTGAAACCCAACGGCCTGGCGCTGTTACACAGCATCGGCCGCAACCGCCCGATGCTGATGAACGCCTGGATCGAGAAACGCATTTTCCCGGGCGCCTACCCACCCAGTATTTCCGAATTCATGAGTATCTGTGAGGAAGGCGAATTCTCGGTGCTGGACGTGGAGAACCTGCGGCTGCATTACGCCCAGACCCTGACCCACTGGATGGAACGCTTTCAGAGCGGTCGATCGCAAGTAACCGCAATGTATGACGAGGCCTTTGCCCGCGCCTGGGAAATGTACCTGGCCGGCTCCATTGCGGCATTCCGCGCCGGAAGCCTGCAACTGTTTCAAGTGGTGTTCACTCACGGCGCCAACAACGAACTGCCACAAAGCCGCCGGGACCTTTACCAGACCCCCGCAGCGCCTGAGGAGTGATCATGGAATATTACGACCTGATTATCGTGGGCGCGGGGCCATCCGGATCAACTCTGGCCAACGCCCTGCGCAACAGCGGTAAACGGGTGCTGATTCTGGATAAACAGGCCTTTCCCCGAGACAAAACTTGTGCCGGATGGGTCACTACGGCAGTCATGGACAGCCTGAACATTGATCTCGAGGATTATGCATCCAGTCGCACACTGCAACCCATTAGCCAGTTCCGCATCGGCATGATGGGCCAGACTGCAGTGGACAATAATCACGGTGAAGTGGTCAGCTATGGCATTCGCCGCTGCGAATTCGATGCCTATCTGCTGGACCGGGTGGACTCACCCAAAGAACTCGGCCAACCGGTAAAAACAATTGAGCGGCATAACGGCAACTGGATCATAAATGACACCTGGCAGGCGCCACTGATCGTCGGCGCTGGTGGCCATTTCTGCCCGGTTGCCAACCAACTGGGTGAAGGCCTCGGCAGCCACGAAACCGTGGTGGCCGCCAAGGAAGTGGAATTTGAAATGACGCCCGGGCAGGCGGGCCGCTGCGAAGCGCGCGGCGACACCCCGGAACTCTGGTTCTGTAAAGACCTGAAAGGCTACGCCTGGGTTTTCCGCAAGGGCAACTTTCTGAACATTGGCCTGGGCCGGGAAGACAGCCACAAGCTGACTGACCACCTGAACGAATTTGTCCATGAAATGAAAGCCACGGGCCGCATCCCCAACGACCTGCCCGGCCGTTTCAAAGGCCACGCCTACCTGCTTTATGATCACGCCGAGCGGCCCCTGGTCGATGACGGGCTGCTTCTGATCGGCGATGCCGCAGGTCTGGCCTACACCCAGAGTGGCGAAGGCATTCGCCCTGCCATTGAGTCGGCGCTGATGGCCGCCGACCTGATCCGGGATCTGGAAGAATTTTCAGCCCGTTCACTGCAGCCCTACGGCGAAGCGATTGCCGAACGGTTTGGCAAACGCAATGCAAATCAGAAACCCGGCCTGCAGTTGCCGGATTGGGTGAAAATGCCCCTGGCGAGCACACTGATGCGCTCCCATTGGTTCACTCGCAAAGTGGTTACGGAAAAGTGGTTCCTGCATCAGCAGGTGCCGCCACTGGAAATATCGCAGGCTTGAACAGACCCTAATTATTCCTGACACTGCGTGCCATTTCGCACTATGCTCAAAATGACAGGACCCGCTTATTACATAAGATCATTAATATGCCCATTGATGTTCAGGCTCTTTTCCCGAAGCTGGTCAACCTTCTATTGGACACCGTGTTCGTTGTCGACGAAGCGGGCACTATCGTATTTGTCAGCGACGCCTGTGAACGGCTGCTGGGCTACACCGCAGAAGAGATGACCGGCACGGTGATTCTGAATTACATACACCCGGAAGACCTGGAGCTAACCCGGCAAGCCGTCCACAAGGTCATGGAGGGTGAGCCCCACACCGACCACGAGAACCGTTACCTTCGCAAAGATGGCGGCGTGGTGCATATCCTCTGGTCCGCCTGCTGGTACGAGGAAGAACAATCAAGGGTCGGTGTCGCCCGGGACATCACCTCTCTGCGCCGGGCCGACCAGACCCGCAACGCGCTCTACCGGATTTCCGAAGCCGCCCACAACGCCCAAACCCTTCGGGGCCTGTCGACCGGGGTAAAAGCGGTCATCGGCGAGCTCTTTCCGGGCGACAACCTGTATCTGGCCTTTTACGACCGCGAGAAACACCGACTCCGGGTTCCAGACTGGACTACAGGAAACGCAGATGGGTGGCTTGAAGAAGAAGTCCATTCCAACACAGCTCTGGCCAGGGTTCTGAGGGATGGCAGGCCACGCCTGGAATCGCGCAATCAGACGCAAACAGACTGGATGGGCGTGCCCCTGATTTCCAGAGACTTGGTGCTGGGGATTCTGGTGCTCGAAAAAACGATGGAGGAAGCGTCTTTCAACGAGGCCGACCTGAAACTGTTGCAATTCATGGCCACCCAGGTGGCGATCATGGTGGAGCGCAAACAGGCCGATGAACAATTACGATTCATGGCCCATCACGATGCGCTGACCGGCCTGACCAACCGCTCGCTGTTTCACGACAGACTGGAGCATGCACTGAAATCCGCCCGCAGAAACGGCAGTCGCCTGGCCCTGCTCTACCTGGACCTCAACAACTTCAAGCATATTAACGACACCTGGGGACATGAGGCCGGCGATGAAGTTATCCGCGAAGTAGCCCGGCGGCTGCAGAGCGACACCCGGCAAACGGACACCATCGGCCGCGTGGGAGGTGATGAATTCACCGTGCTGTTAACCGACATCGCCGAACCTGAAGCCAACGTGGACAAGGCCATCGCGAAAATCCTGGAGATTCTGGCCCGGCCCTTAGAATTTGGCAGCACCTCCCTTCAGGTAACCAGCAGTATTGGTGTCGCCGTGTATCCCGAAGACGGCGATACCGTCCGCCAATTAATGATCAAGGCCGACACCAACATGTATCTGGATAAACATCGCCAATAAAACGGGGCAGCCAGAAAAGGCGAACCTATGGAGATAAACACACCTGTCACCGTTGCGATCGCCATAATTGCACTGTGGATAGGCTTTCACATCAACCGGAAGGTCGGCTTCCTTCAGACCTACAACATTCCGCCTGCCGTGTCCGGCGGCCTGTTGATCAGTCTTCTGGTGGCTTTGATTGAAGGCACTACCGGCCAGGCGATCCGGTTCGATCTTCAGTTACGGGACCTGCTGCTGATCACCTTTTTCAGCACCATTGGCCTGTCAGCCCGTCTCCGCCAGATGCTGGAGGGCGGCAAAGCGCTGGCCGTGATGCTTGGCCTGGCGATTGTGTTGCTGTTGCTCCAGAACCTGACGGGCACCGTCATTGCTCTGATCGCTGGCGAAACGGCGCTTTACGGCCTGGTCGGCGGAAGCATTTCTCTGGCAGGTGGTCACGGGACAGCCATCACCTGGGGCCAGATGTTCGAGGAATACTTTGGCCTGACCAACGCCAGCTCCATCGGCATGACCTTCGCAACCGCAGGTCTGATTATGGGCGGCCTGATTGGTGGCCCTGTGGGCGCCTGGCTGATCCGCCGGAACAATCTGCATTCGCAGTCGCAAATGCCGGAGCTTCCGCACATCGAGTCGGGTCAGAAAATAACTTACATCATCGAGCTGAACAGCCTGCTAACCGCCATTCTTCTGATTGCCCTCTGCTTTGCTTTAGGCGCCACTGTCTATGGTTGGCTCTCCGGTTTTGGCATCCGCTTGCCCGCGTTCCTGACCGCCATGTTTCTGGGCATCGTGTTAACAAACAGCCTGGAACTAATGCGCATCAACGTTGATCATCGGCCGATTCAGTTAGTCGGTGACCTTAGCCTTCAGTTATTCCTCGGCATGAGCCTGATCAGTCTGCCGCTACTTTCTCTGCAGGATGCGTTCGGTGTGATCAGTTTGATTATGGTCATGCAGGCAATCGTTATCGGGCTGCTTACGATCTATGTGGTGTTCCCTCTGCTCGGCAGAGACTACGATGCGGCCTGCATTTCTTCAGGCTTTATCGGCATGGGGCTGGGCGCAACGCCGGTGGGTATCGCCAACATGAACGCCCTAACCAATCGATTCGGCCCCAGCCCCAAAGCCTACCTGGTTATCCCTCTGCTGGGAGCATTCTTTATCGATATCGCCAACGCCAGCCTGGTACAGATGCTGTTGGGTATGGAACTGTTCAAGCCCTGAGTTACAGCACAAGCGATGTCGCCAGGAACAGCATCAACCCCATACCAAGGATGTCGGTAAAGGTCGTGAGAAAAATGCTGCTGGCGGTAGCCGGGTCTGCGCCAAACCGTTTTAGCGTCAGCGGAACCAGCACACCGAACACGCCGCTGCCGATACAGGAACCGGTCATGGCAATCAGAATCACCAGGCCCAGAAGCAAGGGCTCGACGGAGTCTGTCATAATCGCGTAGCCAAACATGGCAGCGCCCGCTATCAGGCCAACGACAACGCCGTTCAGGGCGCCTAGCAGGATTTCCTTGCGAAGCAGCTTGCGCACCGGGTAATCCCGCAACTGGCCAAGTGTCATGCCTCGCAGGGTAATGGCCAGGGCCTGACACCCGGTATTCCCGCTTTGACCGGCCAGCACCGGCAGAAAAGCCGCCAGGGCGACAATCCGGGTGATGGTATCTTCGAAAGTACCCACCACAAAGGCGGCGGCAAACGCGGTGACCAGATTAACCAGCAACCAGGGATGGCGCATCCGGAAGGACTTGAGCACCGACGTGCTGACTTGCTCTTCCTTGTCCACACCGTACTGGGCCCCGGCCTGGCCACTGAGCTCCGAAGCAATGCGCTCGTAAAGCTTCCAGCCATGAACCACGCCCACTATCCGATGGTCGTGATCCACCACCGGGTATTGGGGATAGTGACGGTAGAGCACTTCACCCACCGCCTCCTGGATTGACGTATCAGCGCGGAAAGCGAACGGATTTTTGATCATGATGTCCGCCAGCGGCTCGGACGGTTTTGAAAGAATCAGGTCACGCATGCCCACGACGCCAACAAGGCAGTCGGCTTCAGTGGCAAAAATATAGCTGATTTCAGAAAGATCGGAGCTTTTCACCAGAAAGGCCAGCGCCTCTGCCACGGTGTGGCTCGCCGGCAGAATGGCCGGGGCGGGCGTCATCAGTTCGCCAATGTCTTTTTCAACGCCGGATAAGACGGCCTTGGTGGCAAGATCCTCTGCCCCGACCGACTCCGCCAGGTGCGACGCCACATCCATCGCCTGTTCATGGGGCAGGCGCGAAAGCACAAACTGAATTTCATCCGGCGCCAGCTTTGCCAGAGATTCCGCGGCATCAACCGGCGATCGGGCCTTGATCTCTTCTATTCTTTCAGTGATTCCGAGGTTGCTCGACATAGCATACTCCTGACAGTGACAGTAATCCTGTTACCCACGTTATACGCTTGTTGCCGACAACGAGCACACGAAAACACTGATCAGGGATGATGCAAAAATACGGGGAGGCGGTGGCCCGCCGGAAACCACAATCTCCGGCAGGCCTGGGGGAATGGCTTACTTCGCAGTAACGGTCTTCATGACCAGCTTGCCATCTTTCTTGATCGGGCCGTCTTCTTTGGCACCCAGCGTGTATTCGAAAACACCGGTCTTCATGCCGCCTTCTTCAGAGTGCACCATCAACATCAGCATATCGCCTGACTTGACGTCTTCCTGCAGAATCGCGGACACGTCCATGTTCTTGCCTTTCTTGATGGCCGTGTAGCCAACCACCGGGCCGGGCTTCATGGCCTCATCCGTGCGATGTACAACCAGCCAGCCGTTGGCTTCTGCATTTACTTTTTTGGCAGTAACAGTGCCAGCAGAAACGGCCTGGTCATCCGCCCAGACCTTCGCCTTGTCGTGCATGCCCGCCTGAACGAATCCTGTTGCCATTGCGCCAGAAACCAGGGCAGCCATCAAAGCCGTACTTTTAAGATGCTTTTTCATTGCGTTCTCCTAGATGTCAATGTTGCCCACCGTTCTGATCTTTCTCAGATGGGATACTGGCAGCTACGGAGACCGCAACAGGAAAGTTTCAGGCCTCATCATTTAATCGGACTTATCGGCAGTTGCGTCACCCGCCGGATACAAAAAGCCGTGAATGGCCGGGCTCGTGGGCTGGCCGGTGGGCGACCCGCCCGGTGGCTCCACGCTGATACCAAAAGTAGCCTCACGCAGGAGTGATGGGTCGTATTGACTCAGTGCCTTCCGGTCGATCTGGAACTGGTCACCCAGCACACCGACAGATCTCGGGTTGGGACCCAACTCGTCCGCTTTGATCCACAGCTGATAGGACTTGTCCGGCTTCTGCTCGGCGGTCACCGGGCGGATGCTCAACTGGCGGTCGCTCAGGTTCACGGTCAGCAGAAACGCCGGTTGCTGATCGTTATGCTGGAAAACCGCCACGAATGATTCCGGCGCCTTCTCCGGCTGCGGCTGAAACGTCAGCACTGCAACCAGTACCAGAGCGGCCACCGATGTCAGTGCCGTGCTCCAGCGCCAGCGGCTCACCTGGCGACGCAGGGCAATGACGTTGCTGTCGTCGCGATCCAGCGCGCGCTCGATCTTCGCAAACACCTCCGGGCCGGGTTCAACCGGCTCAACGGCGTCCGCAAGAGGCGATAGGCGTTGTTCCCATTCCAGAATGCGCGCATCCAGGGTCGGGTCCCCTGCGCGGCGCGCGCTCAGGGCATTCCGTTCGTCTACCGGCAAGGTGCCCAGCACATATTCCGCAATCTGCAGGTCCAGGTCGTCGCGCTCGCTCATGATTCGAGGCACCCCTTGATGTCCTGCAGCGCGCGGCGCAGCCAGGTTTTCACGGTGTTGACCGGTTGTCCGAACTGGCTGGCCAGATCGTCTCTGGACCACCCGTTCAGGTACGCCAGGCGCACCATGTCCTGTCGTTCTTTTTCAAGCTGGTCAATGCACTTATTCAATCGGGTCACGGTTTGCTGATCTTCTACCTGGTCTTGCGCTGTGGGCTGCCGGCCGGCCATCTGGTCCAGCTCGTCATCATTGGTCGTGCGGCCGGCGGGGTGCTTTCGCAGCTCGTCGATCGCATTGTTCCGGGCAATCGATACCATCCAGGTGATCGGCGACGCCTTGGCGGCATCAAACTGCTCTGCTTTCTGCCAGATTTTCAGGTAAGTGTCCTGTATAACCTCGTCGGCCCATGCCCGGTTATTAAGGATACGCAACACCACACCCAGAAGTTTCGGCGCAGTCGATTGATAGAGGCTGGCGAAAGCGGCGCGGTCCGATCTGGCCACGCGGCCAACCAGAGCGCTGACGTCCGCCGTCGATGTGGAAGAATCTGATTGCATGAACCATTCCGGAATAGGGTGATGGCGTAAGTGTAAGCGAAAATAACAGGTTGTTCATTACAACCTGAAAAGCCTCACCCCAGAGGCTGACAGCCGCGAGCAGCGAGTGTCAGGTTAGTGGCACCTTCGACCTGCTGGAAATACCGGGCCGCTGTTTTCACGCCCATATCGGCGTAATCGGCTGCAGCCGGGCTGATCAGCTGGCTGAGCTGAGTCCAGGCTGATGCTGACTGCCGATCCTGCTCATAAGCATCGAATGCCTGATAGATCTTATTGCAGGTAATGCCTTCGCCGTCCGCTGCCGCGGAGGAGACATAGGCGGATGTCTGGCATCCTGCGAGCATAAATGCGGCCAGAATTAAAATCAGTGGGGTCAGTTTCAAAATAAGGTTCTCCGGGTACGTTGGCATTGGTGGATGTTGCCATTACTGTCTTTGAGAATGTCAAAGCCAGAGGGTGTCGAGTTCACCGCGCAGGGAGTATAGTCGGCTGACATCCAAAGTTCTCCCGCAGCCGTAAACTCCGCTGCTTTTACGAAATCTAGCAGGTAACCAATGGTACAGCACACTCCAGCCTCCAATCCGGAAACCGCCAAGCGTCTGCCCTGCAGGGGTTGCCTTCCCGACTGCGTCAACTATGACACTTGCGACGGCAAGCCCTGGCGGGCAGACAAGGCGTCCAAAGCGCCTGCCAATCAGCCGCAACCCAAAAACTGAGAACCAGGCAAAGCCGGGACCTGAACAATGCTGCTCTACACCCTTTGCATGCTGGCAGTGATCGGCTTTTCGGTGTTTTACCTGTTTTTTTACCGCGGTTGGCTCAGGGATAAACGGTTGCAGAAACCTTTCCCGCAGCCCTGGCGGCGGGTACTGGAAACCAAGGTTCCTTTCTACGCTTCGCTCCCATCTGAGCTCCAACAGCGGCTTGAACAGCACGTGCAGTTATTTTTGGCTGAAAAAACCTTTTACGGTTGTGACGGCTTTGAAGTAGACGACACCGTCAGGGTGACCATCGCTGGCCATGCCTGTCTGCTGGTTGTTGCCCGCAGCTTCTCTGATTTTGATGACGTCACCAGCATCCTGGTCTACCCCGATGCCTATCACGTCCGGGAAGTCCAGAGTGACGGCTTTGTGGTCAGTGAAAGCAACCAGATTCGGGCGGGCGAAGCCTCCAGTCATGGCCAGGTCGTGCTGGCATGGGCCGAATGCGAGGCCGGCGCTATCAACCCCGATGGCCAACACAACGTCATTCTTCACGAATTTGCCCATCAACTGGACTATCTGGACGGTACCGCCGACGGTGCACCGCCGCTCAGCGGCGAGCAAGCCACGCACTGGCAACAGACCATGACCCAGGCCTACGAACACCTGCGAGACTCTCTGCGCCATCATCAGAAACCCTGGCTTGACCCCTATGGCGCAACCGAACCGGCTGAATTTTTCGCCGTGCTGACGGAAGCGTTTTTCCAGCAGCCCGGCCATCTGCGGGCAGAGCAGCCAGAGGTCTATCACACGCTCTGTGAATTCTTCCGCCTGGATCCCCTCGATCCTCGCTGACACCGGGCAAACCAGCCTGTTTGTGCTAGTGTAAGCGCTGACTCAAGAGGGGTTCATCATGCCAGAAGTACCTAAAGGACAATCCGGAACCAGCGGTTATTCCTGGAAGCTGTCCGCCGCTGCCGCCGTGGCGGCTGTGATTGGCGCGGCAATCACCTATGGCGACGTATCACCGATCATTACCGGATTGATTCTTCTGACAGCCGTTGGCTGGGGCTTTACCGCCCGGGACAACAGACGCGAGAAAAAAGACGTATAAAATCCATCATCCGTGATTTCCGGGGCTTGTCACTGCCATACACTGCGTTAAGCTGATCACAAATCACCCATATAGGTAGCTCAATACTATGGGAACAGCCGCAGAAAAATTCCGCGATATATCTCCAGCCATCCCTACACTCGACCCTGAGCGTGTGTCGCTGATGGAACAGCACGGCCTGACAGTCAAACAGCTGGAGCCGTTGGGCGTCGAGATCTATGACGCTGATGTTCGCAACCGGCTTCCTGAAGAGGTCATTCAGGCACTCGAAGTCGAAATGGCCAACCGCGGCTTCATCGTATTCAAGCACCAGCCTGGCCTGACGGCGGACGAACTGGTCAATGTGAGTAAATGGTGGGGCGCGGGCGAGATCCATTCGACCCACGGCGTCCACCCCGCCACACCGGGCATGAATCGCGATATCTTCCGCTGCTCCAACGACAACCGCCACGGCATTCTGGGCGTTGGCCCCCAGTGGCATAACGATGGCAGTTTTGAAGCCGCCACGTTTTCCCATTCCGCCTACTACATGGCGCGGGCGCCGGAAAAAGGCGGCGGCACCCACTTCGCCCACCAGGGCGCTGCATTTGATGTGCTGCCGAAGGATAAACAGGCCTTCTGGGAGCGCTTGGTATCAGTCAATTCGACCACGGGCGTGACCCATCCGGTGGTGCACACCCACCCCATTTCCGGGAAGAAAAGCGTATGGTTGCATCTCGGCATGACCGGGGGCGTGATCGAACGGCTGCCGGAAGAAGGCGTCTCAATCGATGAGCTGCAGAAACAGCCAGCGAACACCGATCAGTTGCGCCTGCTCAACGAAGACGAGATGAAGCAGTTGTTCAATGATTACAACGACCTGATGAATGCGTCGTTCGACAAGGATTACGGCATACGGTATCAGTACGATACCGGTGACCTGCTCTACATCGACAACTGGGCTCTGGCGCACCGGGCAGCGCCAGAAGCGCACATGTCGGCCGATCAGCAGGGCCTGAGGATCATGGACCGGGTGACCGTCAAATCACCCCGGAACCTGGCGCCCCACTTCGGACTGCCACAATACATTAAGATCTCAGGAGCCCACCCGCTGAACAAAGATGGTGTGTGGCAATCCGGTGGTGTCGGATTCCGCTGGAAAGACGACATACCCATGCAGAACTGATTGACGTCACATTGGCGCGCCGGGCGGAATCTAAAGCCCCTTTTTGCGTTCCTCCCGGCACTCATAGGAGCCCATTTCAAATTCCCGGCAGATCCAGGGGCGGTTCTCGTAGATGGTGCACATAAACGTGTCCCGATCGAGAGCCGAACACCAGCCGTCCTCAAGGCGCAACATGGTTTCGCCTCCCCACTTGTCGTAGGCAATATGCCGCTCCGGAACACCGGTATCTGAAATAATCATCACTTCCAGACGGCAACAACAGGCCCGGCAGTTCGAGCACGAAATTCCGGAGTCGCTGATGTTTTCTGCAGAAATGGTCACAGCCACGCTTAAACTCCGGAGCCGGACGTGTCGCCCTGGGGATACTGCATCAACTTGGCTTCCATGGCGCTATCCGCAAGGGCGACCCCGGCTTTGTCGTAGACGTTGAACACCGCATTCGCGCCGCGGCTAAGCAGAGGTTGCGCCTCGTCTTCGTATTCAACAATGGCGGCAATGCGGCCGTCGAATTTGCGGCCCCGGAGCTGGTCCAGTGCGAACAGGTTACCTGCGTGGTGAGGCATGGCCAGCAGTACCAGTTTCACATCCGGTGACACCAGCAGCTTGTCCCAGAAGTCCGAGTCCACGGCATCGCCTTCCCGGACCCGGAACCCCTGCTCACTCAGGCGTTCCACGGTCGAATGCTTGTTATCGATCCCCAGAACACGCTTGCCGTAACGCTGCTCCAGCTGTAAGTAGGCACCCCGACCAATTTTTCCCATACCCAGTACCACGGCCGTGGCATCCCCGAGATTAATGGGGCTGTCTTCAGAATGTAAACGCTCGTCGCTGGTTTGGGGAATAAAACGCCGCAAGCGGCGGTAAATCGCTTCATTCTGGCTGTTGAGTATCGCAGACAGGACAAAACTCATGGCCACGGACAGCGACAGCACCACCAGCCAGTCTGCCGGCAGCCAGCCCTGGCTCGCCGACAGCGCAACGACGATCAAACCGAATTCGGAATAGTTGGCCAGCGCCAGGGTCGCCAGTGCGGTCGTGCGGTCGCGCAGCCGGAACCCGGCAAACAGGCCGGCGAACAGCAGGGCTTTCAGGGGCAGCAACACCAGCAGTATCGCCGCGATGCCAAAATGCTCCCACGTTGGCAGGGCCGTCAGTCCGATAGACAGGAAAAAGCCCACCAGCAGCAGTTCCTTGGTGTTAAATAGCGCCCGTGCCAGTCGCTGTGCGGCAAAGTGAGGCGCCAGAAGAATGCCGATAATCAGTGCACCCAGGTCCCCTTTAACGCCCACCAGTTCAAACAGCTGATAACCAATGACCAGCGCCAGAGTGAAGCCGAACAGCATCTCCATGTCACCGTGGCCGACCCGATTCATTAATCCCCGGAGCAGCGGCGCGGCAGGAATAAGCGCCAGCAGGAGTAGCGCCCAGGGGCTGGGTAACTGCCCAGTGGATGCGGTCAGGAAGATAACGGCAAAGATGTCCTGCATGATGAGCACACCAATGGCAATGCGCCCATACAGTGTCTGCGTCTCGCTGCGGTCTTCCAGGACCTTGACCGCGAAAACCGTACTGGAGAACGACAGGGCAAACGCCAGAATCAACATCACGCCCGTTTCAGTGCCCTGTAACAGCGTTATACCCAGCAGTTTCAGGCCGGTCAGGATAACGAACAGCAGACCGATGGAAGCGGCCATGTGCAGGCTCGCGGCACCCCACACTTCCCCGCGCAACAGCGAGCGCACATTGAGCTTTAGGCCGATACTGAAAAGCAGAAGGGTCACGCCCAGATCCGCAATGGTGCTCAAGGTGGGCGTCAGTTCGTAACCCATAACGTTGAGGACAAAGCCGGCAGCCAGAAAGCCCACCAGTGGCGGCAGGCGCAGCGGAAGTGCTGCCAGGCCACCTAAAAATGCGACCAGAATAAATATGGGATCCAAGTGACACCCTCTCCCTGATGAATTAGACCCGATAAATACTACAGGAAATCCGTTGTCCCAGGCATTTTGCCCCCGCTTTTTATGTTCAGAATACCGTGAAACTCAGCGTGATATAGGCACCGTAGCCCAGCAGAAGCAGCCCGCCTTCGAGCCGGCTGAGCCGGCTACCGGTAAAAAGAAAGAATGACAATATCAGTGACGTTCCAAGCATCACCCATTGATCAAACTGCAAAATTCGCTCGTGGACTGGCAGCGGCTGAAGCAGCGCAGAAATACCGAGTATGCCCAAGAGGTTGAAAATATTGCTTCCCAGGATATTTCCGATCGCCACATCGGCATGTCGGCGGAATGCGGCGATCACAGAGACCGAAAGCTCAGGCAAAGACGTGCCAACGGCGACGAGAGTCAAACCGATGACAGCTTCTGAAACATTAAGCGATTCGGCTATTCCGACGGCTCCCTTCAAAAGCACCTGGGAGCCGGCGATCAAAAGGAATAAACCCAGCACAATGGCCATGGCTATCCAAAGCGTTGTTTTTGGCAGGGACGTAACCTCGCCCGCTTCGGCGATGTGTAAATCTGCCGAAGGCGCTTCCCCCGAGCGCTCCGTCCAATACGCCCAGATCAGATAAGCGGCAAGCGCCAACAGAAATATGGCCGCGTCAGACCTGACCAGAGCATCCCCACCAACGAGAATAAGAAACAGAACGCTGGCCGCCACGACCGTAACAGCATCACGCCGCAGCACCAGTGGCTTGACCGCAAGCGGCGTTATCACCGCGCATAAGCCCAGAACCAGCAGAATGTTGCCGATGTTACTGCCCACGACGTTACCAATTGCAATGTCGGGCCGATTACTGAGGGCCGCCTCAATCGAGACCACCAACTCAGGCGCAGACGTACCGAAACCGACAATCAGCAAACCACTGAGAAGAGGAGAAATATTCAGCTTATCGGCGGCGGCCAAAGACCCTCTGATAAGGGCCTCACCGCCACTGGTGAGAAGTACAACACCGATACCAACAAACAAAAGGTTCAACACAGAAGATCCCTTGCTGCCGTTATCGAACGCTTTCCAGCAATAATCTGGCTTTGCACTTGAGCGACCGACAACAGCTTGTTAAATGTTTTCACTCAGAAACGAGCTTAATAGGCCTGGGCACATACAAGGCGACGTAGGCGAAAGTAAATACCAGGGCCCTCGTCGCCAGACTGTCGTGGTCTGGCAAAAACATCGCCAGTGCTACAACAAAAGCGCCACCCAGTGCCAAAGCACCCAAACGCCGGGCAGCATTGACCCGGTGAATGCTACCGCACGACTGGCAACGAACATCATTACTGCCGATGCCCATAAAGTAGATTTTGAAGGCATCCACCATCGGGAGGCCGCAATTCAAACACCGAATTTTCATAGACATTTGGATCACTGAAGTGAAATCGGCAACCACCCAAATGCATCACCGAAGAACCTTTTCGTGGCTTCAAGGTCCCGCGAGGGGATCTCAAAATAATTGATTTTCCCGCTCTCTTTCACAGCTTTCTCCTTAGTGCATGGACTGGTTATGCGCGTTCACGGATCGCACGAATGTCCCCGATATCCACCGGACGTGTGAGCGCCGGTAAGCTCTTTCGTATAGACCTTTGTCGTTTTCATAAGCTCAAAACCCGCTGAAGGATAAAACTCATGAGACTCCACACGAAACAAATTCGAGCGAACAAGAATTCGTGAGAGACCCAAATTTTGAGACCAGATTTCAACAGCGTTTATCAACAACTGCCCTATACCCATCCGTCTGCAGCTTGAACGCACGACCAGGCCAGTAATTTCGGATATAACTCCCTCGCCGAGCAATATGCGTTTTTCTACAGCGGTCCACCCAACAATCGAATTATCGCAAACGGCCACGAATACTTGATGATTTGACGAGTTCATCAATGCTTTCATCCAATCAAGAGTTTCGGACGTGCTTGTTGGATAGCCCCATTCCAGGACTAATCCATGTATCCCGTTAAGGTGTTCACTGTTTGCAGTCTGAATCGAGACTTCCATATTCACCCAACAGCCCTAAAGCCAGCCAATGAGTGGATCGTCCAGCCCGAAAGCGGCCAGAACAATCCCAAGGACAAGACCTGCGGGAAAACTAAGACGCCGTGTAAGCGGTCTTTTGCGCTTCGCCTGTGGATTACGCGCTGGCCGTATTCCACTAGGAAAAAGCTTTTCACCGATAAAACCATGCAATCGCACGATTAAAAACAGTGCGGCCGACAGCACAACAAGAATGACCACATAAAACCAGGCACCCCTCAACAACAGTCCGGCCACGCCGTGGATTGCTATTCCCAGCAAAACGCCAATAACGACATTGACAGCGGTGCTGGCCCAATTGCCAGCCTGCATGAAAAGTTCGGCGGTCCGCTGGTTATGTAACTCAGCGTCCTTTTTGTCGAGTTTGCTACCGGATCTTACGCGCAGCCAGAGGACCACTGCCATAACAACGACAACGCCTGTAGAAGCGATGGAAAAAATGATCTCGTTAAACATCAGGTCAGGCATTTAGTTATTCGCTGTAAACATTATAAATTGAAATCTTCCTGGTAACTTCAACTGCCCATCGGCCGAGGGAGTTCGTTCTTTCACGATAACTCCAGTTCATCGATCAATTCCGCGAGTCGGTGAACATACGGAATAGTCCAAGCTCACGTAAAAGGAGGAGGCATTACTCCTCTAAGCAACCCCCCCAGGGCGAAGACTCAGTAATGTATAACGCGGCCAGCATGCGCGGCTACGAAATGGAGGCGAAGCCGCAATGTAGTAGACGTCGCCGTGCCTGGCCTTGTTATGCGGTACTCCTCAGTCCAGCACAGCGACCGTAACTAATCTACAGTGACTATCACACCTGCAGTTTTGTTCTATCAAATCATTGATGCTCTGAGTCACCGATAACTTCTTCCCATCCATTGACTTGCACCATGCGCAATCTCGCTCATCCTTGCACGCAACAATTTCATACTTTTTGAGGCCCATACTTTAATAATTCTGAATATTCTCGTCGTGGGACCGGGCAAAATTTGCCGTCATTGAAATAGAGGACAAAACACTCTTAGGGTCATTTTGAGCTCGACCCTTTTCGTTTAAAACCGCAAGTAACTCATGGGTAATTTGTAAGCGAGGGTTTATTCCCAGCTCCCTTTTTTCATCCGCTGTGAGTTTGTTTCCCGTCTTGTTCAGATTGGTCTCGTTGTTCAGGTGCTGGACTACCACATCTACTTGGTCTTTACGGATCAGGTCACTTTTCTCAACTTCCCGCAAAAGGTACGGGTCCGGACCTTTCTGCCGGCCCGAAATTTTATCTGACGGGGATTTACTGAAAAATCTTCGGATGAAAGCTAGCATCTTTGCTCCTCTTTTCTCGCATAACGCGGAGCCAAGCGGCGGCCAACGGCCGCGTACTGCTGCGAATTGTTATGCATTTTGTTGGTGTTCACGGTCTACGGCTGATCTCCACAAGACCAAGTTCGGTAGCAATGCACCTAAACTAATTTGGCCTTTATTCTGCAGTTCAGACAGCACGACGCTCATTGGATAGTCTTCGGTGTTGGCCACCTCGGATACAATTTCCTGGGTTTTTAGCGCAACTCTATCTTTGACCGAGCGCCCAACCCATTCTGCAGAATGTTTCCACCAATTGGCGGCGGCATTTACCACTGCAACGACTGTGAATTTTTCAGAATACCGTGGTCCAATATCAAGAGCGCGCTTTTTGCTTACGCCGGTAAAAGTCAGGGTGTCGGTCAAATACTGCTGTATGACGGAGAAACCAACTCCAATAAAGTACTCTCCGCGATCAGTAAGACCGTCTGACTCGGGATCAGCAGACACAGCGATCAGGCTTAGAACCTCAGCCAATTTGCTATCAATGGTAGCCAGCACTTCTGACATTAGCTGCATTTCACGATCGGCGTACTCATCATCAGCTCTCAGATACATTCCAAACTACTCGATTAGTGCATAACGCCAGCGCACAACGGCGCCCTTGGAATGGAGGCGCAGCCGCAATGAAAAGGGCGTCCGGCGGCCGCAGGCCGCGAATTGATGCGCCTTGTTAGGATTTTTATGGGCAGGGACCCAATTCACGCAAGTGCCAACGCACTTCCTGACCCAACGAATTTTCTCTCAAACTTTTTGAAATCACTATGAGTTTCGGCGACTGGCGGCATCTTGTGCTCGATTTTTTCGTCACCCTTGATGTAAGTAAAATCTGCTCGTTCAGAACGTACCCCAAAAGGACCTATCAAAGTACAATGAACATGCGGACTGATACCGGCCTCAATATTCTTTCTCATCATTATCGAGGTGAGGAAAGCCAACGTTTCACCAGCTTTGCCTAACGAACCGTGATCACTATCGGTCGATACAGAGTTCTTAGGCTCATTGAGGTCGTCCAGAAACATTGCGTACTTTTTCTTTCGTGCTGCCCGAACCTATTGATGTTGCTTGGTTACGACGCTTCACTTGTGGTTGAAATCCATTTGAATGGCTCATGATGATAATATCAGTGCGTGGCGAGTAAACATTTTCCCCTACTGACTCTCTCGGCGAAAAGCCTGCCAGCAAAAGAGAGCAACCTAATTTTTGATCCTTAACAGAAGATTTTTGAAATTCTCTTCTACCTGACCGATGCCATTCCTGAAGAAATCTCCTCGGGCTAATTATCTTTTCGTCAGCACCATGGGTTACTGCAAACTTCCTCATATCTGCAAGAAGCTTAAAGCCTGTCTCTACACTCCCGGAAAACCCGCACGCCATGTTTGGCGCTATTGCATAAACCTTTCTCAGACAGTCGGCAGACTGAGAGCCCCACGTTACTTGTACATCGGAGATAATTGCTGCATACCCCGAAACAAATGTTCTACCAACGATCCATGTCATTGTGGAATCCTAACGCTTTTGTTCAGCGGCGACCTTTTTGCAGCGAAGCGGAGAAAAGGGCGTCCGGTGGAGGGCCGTCAGGCCCGGAACGAACTGCAACTATTGGTTATGCTATGGGCTTAATGTGGGCCCCTGGAATGCGGGAACGTATTCCCTTTTGATGGTCACCACAGTACCGGTGAGCGCATTCCACGAGTTCTCTCAGCCTATCTGCATTGTTCTCGTTGATCATGACGATGTGCCAATCAAAAACGTAGTTGTTGACTCCGCTGGCATTAATGAAGATGTTCGGGTTTAGCTTCTTCAGGTCAATGTGTGCTACCAGCGCATTCCTTCCATCGCCGATCAGGGTGTCATGAAGTTTTCTGTGTTCCCCGCTCAAGTTTTTGAGCCACCTGTCAGATATTCTTCCCACGCCGTGCTTGTTATCGGTGAAGCAACGAGCGTAGGTAATTGTAAAACTTTTGGAAAGCGCTCTTTCAAACGCGAAACCTGAGACTTGCGGAGAATCTCCGCCGCGCTCAAGTAAATCAAGGTACTCGATACACTCATGAAAGCTCAATTTGGCCAATTCATATTTTGCGAATTCAATCTCAAGTGGAGTCATAACCGCCGCCTGATTGGGAAAGAGCATAACAGCAACTTAACCGAATGCCTCAATATAGCAAAAACACGACTTCGTGATTTTCACGCCTCTGCTCGCCGAAACCCTGCGCGGCAGATCAAACAAATTCCCACCTTGGCAGGAACTTAACGACGATGCCCGCCGGGCTTTTGTGCTATCACTCGTAATATCAGGGCGTTCTGCTTTTTTACAGCTTACCGGGAATGTAGAAAACGACTTTGCCGTTGTCCTGCTTTACCGTTGCTTCGATGGCCAGGGCAAGCAAGGAATGTCGGAAACTATTAGTCGCCCCAATGTTTCAGAAGTGTCTCGATTTTCAAAACGCTAAAGCGGACTTATGACAGTTCCGGATCAGTTTTAAGACAATAAAAAGTCAGCCCCGGATCTAAAGGCATTCCGGCTGATCAGTTGCGCTGCAACTGGTCTATGGAGGCGGGCTTTCCTAGGAAGTAGCCCTGGGCCTTGATAACGCCCAGCTCATCCAGCAAACGGAGTTCTTCTTCGGTTTCGATACCCTCTGCAATGATATTGATGCTCATGTCCGTGGCAAATCCGATCAGCGCCTGGGCCATAGACCGCAGATCAAATCGTTTATCGATTTCAGTGATCAGGGATCGATCGAGTTTTATGATTTCAGGTTTAAGCTCGAGTATGTGGCGAAGACTGGAGTAGCCGGCGCCCACGTCGTCAATGGCCAGTTGCACGCCCCTGGCTCTCAATTCCTTGAGCTGATCGTTGAACAACGGGTAATCGTCAACGTCCGCATGCTCTGTGACTTCAACAAGCACACTATCGAGAGGGAAGCGGCTGAGGTGATCAAGAAATGACGGATGGCTCAGCGTCTCCGGAGAGACGTTGACTGACACATAACAGTCTTCCGGAATCTGATCCAGGTTGCTCAGGGCCGAGGTAATGGCCGAAATTTCCATTTCCGTTTGCAAACCAACGGCCTGCGCAGCGGAAAACCAGATGTTCGGCGGTTCGTAGGGTTCAACATCGACTCGGCTTAATGCTTCGTAGCCGATGATTTGGTTTTCACGGATATCGCAGATCGGCTGATAAACCGGGCATATCAGGCCATTATCGATAATGGATCGAACCTGGTGAGACAGCCGGTTGGAGGCTGCATGCCTGCGCTGGACCTTTTCGATCTGTCGACCGGTAAACTGGGCAAAAACAGACAGCATGGCCAAGTCTTTTTCTTCGAAGTCTTTGCCCTCCTCGGTGC
>Ga0306912_1000264_pt1 | contig 32275 bp, 29 predicted proteins | sample AntRauFillE10628_FD_190443 | JGI IMG/M metagenome (GOLD analysis project Ga0306912, IMG submission 190443) | Saline lake microbial communities from Rauer Islands, Antarctica - Metagenome Filla E10 #628 (v2) (version 2) | ecosystem: Environmental > Aquatic > Non-marine Saline and Alkaline >...
TGCTGGCTCAGAGTAGAAGGAAACATAGCTTCCACAGAAGTCTCTTTTATCTTCCTCGTACTTGCCTTCCGTGAAAATATTCCACTTCATCCCTTCATATTCTTCTATTTGCATACAAACTATCCTATAGAAATCTCTTTTAAGACTCTGCTTTACTGTGATTTTATCTCTCTTTGGCCTATTAGTGATCCCGCCTCCCACGGTTTTTACCTTGAAATCCCCACTAGAGGCCAGTGCTTTCCTAAATAAAAAGCCTTCGATGAACTCCCACTCCACAGAAGTTGCGGATAAAGGGAAGTAATGATCGCCTTTTTCTTCGATTATGTGCCTATAAAAGAAAATAAGAAACGCATAATACATCTCTTCTATGTCGAAATTTCTTTTTCTCACACTAAAAGCAATGTATTTCAGTATAAAATATTGATAAGCCTCGGCCTTTTCCCACCTCGAAACACACGATTTTTCCTCTTTTTTAGCCCTCACACCCTACTCCAAAGCTAATGACATTCTAGTAACTTACTAGGTCTTATATTTTAGCATATTATTTCTTACACCTTGTAAAATGGCCTGTCAAGTTTGTAAGTCACCACAATTATTCTGTTTGTCAAAAACCCGCACTTAGGTCGCACTTGATTAAAATTGTTTATACCTAAGTGCAGAAAACAGGTTTTTACAACACATAGCGAAAAAAAAATGGGTAAAATAAAGCTTGTAAGTTACCGTAATCACATTAGACCCTCTATACTATAGCTATTGAACTTGGTAGAATTGAGGGTGTGTCACTCGTTGCGCTTTTTTCTTTTTCTGTAACCCCTAAGTGCAGACCTAAGTGCGACGATCGTTGCGTCATGAATTCTTACATTTGATTGTGCAGCTAGTCTTGGGACCTGAAGTGTGGGGATTGGGGTCCCCTGGTCGTACAAGAAAGAGGCCTAGAGTTTGGATGTTCCGAGAGAAACGCTCTAGGCCACTAGCTTTGTCGTACTCTAGAATTATCACTCTGACCTTTCATTGACAAGTGTGTTCTAACTCGATTATCGTCGACCTCTCAAATGAGGTAGAAAAGTAGGAGGTGGCTTTGTCGTCATTCACGCAAGAACAAGTTTTGGCCGTGGAGGAACTACTCCGTGAGTCGGGCCTAGAATACTCAGATCGTGGGGCCTATGTATTTTCCAATGGAGAGAAAAAGAAAACTCTCAAAACACTATATGCAAAACTAAACTTCCCCGAGACGCTTTCAGAGTATGACCCTTTGAGAGACTTGGCACTCGACCACTACCAGGGCAAGTTTCCTGACAAAGAGTTTAAGCGAGTTGTAGATGACTACTGCCAGGCCAACTCTCCCAGTAAAGAACTAGTCTCTCCTGTATTTGAAATATCTGTGGCCATGAAAGAGAGAATCTCTAAACTAGCTCCCCTGGTAGATGCCTCCCTTACAACTAAAGAAAGACTTATACTAGTGGACCCTGAGAACGATGACAGACCAGTCCACAATGTCTCTACTGAAATCTATTTGGCCACAACTGGATTGAAAATGGCCGAGCTACTAAGTTCGCAGGATATTCCGGCAGTATATAGGACTTACAACCCCTACAGATATGAGGCCCTTTTTGAAGACTACGACGCATGGGGGGAATTGGTCCCCTACGTGAATTACTACACACCCCCTAGGTGGGTTAAGGTTAAGGCCCAAAAAAGCTATGGCGGCAAAATTAGGACGCTCATAGACCACTTATTCCCAGACCCTGAGGAGAAAGAGAAGGTGCTTGATTGGATGCACCACTCCATAACGACTAAGTGTGGAACGATTTTATGCTTAGTCGGAAATAGGGGAATTGGGAAAACTCTTTTAGTTTCTAATCTTCTCTCTGCGTTAGTGGGGGAGAGTAATGTCGAAGTAGTTAACTCGGAAATTCTAGAAGAGAAATTTAACTCAGCATTTAAGAATAAAAGACTGTTATTGTTTGAGGAGGTCGAGATCACTTCGGATAAGGCCCTAAATAAGTTCAAGGCATTTTGTAACGAAAGAATTGTCGTTGAAGAAAAAGGCCAGGACTCTGAAACAGTAACTAGCTTTGCCTCTATGGTAGTAATGCTCAACAACACGAGTCAATTAAAAGTCATGCCCCAGGAGAGAAGGTTTTCCATACCTACCCTAACTGAAAAGCGGCTATTGGATGTGATGAGTGCGAAGGAAATATCTGATTTTGTCCAAGAACTTAGAAATCCAGAGAGTGTTATGCTTGCAGAGTTTGGAGAGTGGCTTAGGGCCAGGAAGCCTAGACTAGGAACGCTCGACGCAATTAAGGGCAAATACTACTTCCAGGTATCTGCCACAAACCTTGAGGACTGGAAGTCATTCTTAATCACAGAACTGGCCAAGATGGAAGTCGGGGATAAAATGACGATTAGGGACGCTAAGAAAAACTTTAAGAAAAGCAGGGGAGAGGAAAACCCTTTATTTCCTACAAAGCCCACACTTATTTCTGGGTTCTTCATGGAGTTCATGTACGACGGAGAGTGTAGGATTGGGAAGATTGTGGCCAACGATGATGCCAATGGGACTTTTTCTCTAATGGTCACACCCGAATATAAGAAACTAGCAGAAGATAAAATGGCCCGAGGCGAGAGACTTATTGACTATGGACTGCCACAGCGCACTCCAGGTTCTCCCACGGGACACGAGGAGAATATGTTATGAACGATGAATCTAAATTCGACCCACCTAAAAGTGGTGAGGAGTTTGTCAGGTACTGGAAATTGTTCGTAGAAGATATAAAATACAGAGATAATTTTAAAGACAATCATCTTCTTCAACTAGAAATACTCTGCGACCTCTATCAGGAAATGGAAGAGTTAAAATATGGCCTTCAAATGACAGGCTATACTTTCGAAACTGAGGGAGGACGAAATGGCGTGCAGATCAAAATACGCCCAGAAGTTTCCCAGCTAAACAGAATAAGGTCTGAAATAAGAAACTATTCTAAAATGCTAGGCCTCATTCTCGCTAAAGATACTTTGAAAAATGAAGGCGATGAAGACGAAGAGGACGAGTGGGACTAGGGAGATAGAAGCACTCTTAGAGTACCTGAGTTATAAACAGATCATTTTCTTTATGTCCCTGACATAAGGAAAACTGAGCTCAGGAAATAAAACTTTCAGTTTAGATTCCACTTGCTGAATTGATAGCCGCTTGCTACTCATGTAGAATGACTCTACTCAAAAACAATCCCTTTGACATACATATACACCCCTTCTGCTACGACGGACACGAGTATGCGCTAGATGTAGTTAGCGGTAAAATCACAGCGTGTAAATATGTTATTGGCGCATGCAGTCGTTACTTGTCTGACATACAAAAGTTCCAGGACGAAGAGTTCCCTCTGTATTGGTTTGATGCAGATGCGGCCGAACACTTTTTAAGAGTTGTCCAAAAGTTCCACCATGTTATTGGCGAGTGGGATACTCCTAATATTAAATACTATCCTTGGCAAAACTTTTGTTTCATGAACGTCATGGGGTGGATGTCTCACGAGACTGGATTTAGGAAGTATCGTACAGCTCATATTGAAATTGCAAGAGGGAATGGTAAGGCCCACCCTCTCGATGAAATAGTCCCTACCCCTCAAGGGATTAAAGAATGGAGAGATATAGAAGTCGGATCAGAACTATATGCTAGAGATGGCTCAGTGTGTAAAGTAATTGGGAAAACTCCTGTACAGAAATATAAAGTCTACAAGGTCAAGTTTTCGGACAACACTGTAGTTAAATGCAGCTCCGGGCATTTATGGTTTACTTCCGACAAAGACCAAAGAGGTAAGAAACCTACCCACTCTGATTATGAATCTGTAGTCAGTGTTTTAGATATAAAAGAAAGTCTAAAATTGCGAGGAGAAACTAACCACTCAGTAGGAAATGCTTCTCCTACGGCGGCAAGTAGGAGCTGGACAGACAGTAAAATATCTCCATATTTTGTAGGTCATTGGCTTGGGAACTATATGTCAAAGGGGAGAAAGTTTAAAGAAGAGTGGCTGCTTATACCTCAAAAGGACAGACTCGATCTTTTAAGAGGATTGATCGACTCGGGAGGAAGTATATTTAAAGACAGTAGTTGCCGCTACTATTCCAGCGATATTGACATAGCACGTAAAGTTAGAATATTGGCCTGCTCTTTAGGTCTTAAAGCTACTCTTGTGGAGAAAAACATACCTGAGGATAATAAAAGACACTACATAGTAGACTTCACTCCTATGGACAGAGAGCTAGTGTCCAAAGGAACTTATAAGTATGCAGATAAGAGATATATTGTCGATGTCGAGGAAACCAAAGAGTTTGAGGAGATGTTTTGCGTTGAAGTAGATTCAAAAGACAGTAGTTACTTAATATCTGACTCTTATATCCCTACGCACAACTCGGCCATGGCATCTCAAACGGCACTTTATTTTTGTGCCTTTAACGGCAATGGCTCTAAAGTGGCATGTTTGGCCACTAGAAAAGAACAGGCCAGAATTGTTTTAGACTCTGCCAGAGAAATGGCCAGAAAGAATGAGTCCTTTAAACGAAAGAAAGGCATTGAAGTGATGGCCCACAAAATAGAACAAACTTCCTCTTTCTCAGAAATAAGAGCATTGTCTTCTGACCAGAACGGACTAGACGGTTTGAATGACGCACTCGGCATATGCGACGAATTACATGCAATGAAGAAAGAAGTGTTCGAAGTTATTTCCTCGGGTATGAGTAAGCGAAGAGACTCACTCCTTCTTTGTATTACCACGGCAGGGTTTAACACAGAGTCCATTGGGCATTCACAGTCTTGTTACGCAAAAAAGGTGGCCACTGGGGAGGTAGGGGACGAACAGTTCTTTTCACTAGTCTATACTCTGGATGACAAAGACGATGTGTTTGACGAGAATGTATGGATTAAGGCCAACCCTAACTATGGCCAGTCTGTGGACCCTACGACTTTTAAAGCGAAAGTAAATAAGGCGAGAGTAACTCCGAGCGACCTGGCCAACTTAAAAGTAAAGCATTTCAATGTTTGGATTTCAGAGGCCAGCGCATTTTATTCTCAACAAAAGTGGGACTTGTGCGAGGACACTACTTTAGACATCGAAGATTTCAGAGGCCAGAAATGTTTTATCGGACTAGACTTGGCCTCTAAAATTGACTTGGCATCTAATTTCAAATTATTCAGAAAGATGCATGAAGATGGCCTATGGCACTACTACGCGTTTGACGACACATATATTCCAGAAGAAACACTGAGAGAAATATCAAATACTTTGTTTGAAGAGTGTGTAGAAAAAGGCCACTTACATAAGACCCCAGGCGAAGCTATTCATTATCCGCAAATTGAAGAAACTGTAGTCAAAGATGCCAGGAGATTTAAGTTAATCGCAGCGCATTATGACCCCTGGAACGCTACTCAACTCGCCCAGAATTTAAAGAACAATCATAGAATAAATATGGTGGAGTTTAGAATGAATACGGCAAACTTGTCTGAGCCTACTAAAACGCTGGACGCTCTTATCAGACAGAGAAGGTTCCATCACAATGGAAGTCCTCTTTTGAGGTGGTGTTTAGGTAATGTGGTTTGCAAAGAAGACGCTGCCGGGAATGTTTTCCCTAGAAAAAGTCACGATAGACTTAAGATCGACCCTATAGTTTCAGCATTAATGGCCCTGGCCGGGTGGATACAAGAAGAAGAAAACGAGTCTGTGTACGAAAATCGCGGTATTCGCATCCTATAGGCATGTAAAAAGTTTACATTTCCTTTTTTCATATCTAGTCTTTTAGCTAGGAGACTATTTATGAAATTAATTGACACAGCTAAAGCTAAAACTGAGTTTAAAATTGAGGCCAGACAATCCGAGGCGGACATACTTTTATATGGCGCAGTAGGGGATGACTTCTGGGAAGACTCAGTGTCGGCCAAGTCTTTTTCGGACGAGCTTAAGGCCCTTCCAGAGTCAGTTAAGAAGATCAACTTAAGAATAAATTCTCCAGGCGGGTCAGTATTTGATGGCGTCACAATCTATGAAAGACTAAGACAACATAAGGCCAAGGTCACTGTATATGTAGACGGCATGGCCGCTTCTATTGCTTCAATTATCGCACTGGCCGGAGACGAGGTCATTATAGGCGAAGGAGCTTTCTTCATGGTCCACGCTCCTATGTCAGGAGTTATGGGTAATGCCCGAGAAATGGAAGACATGATCGAGGTACTGGATAAGATCGAAGCACAGATGACTGGAATTTATTCTAGAAAAACTGGACTTTCTAGTGCAGAGATTTCTAGAATGCTCATGAAAGATACTTGGCTTAATGCAGAAGAGGCAGTTGAAATGGGATTTGCAGATAGAATTTCTGACAATGATGAGTCTCAGATGAGAGTTGCCGCTAGTTTAATCGAGAATGCTAACTGGATTAAGTCTAGACCAAATATGAAAACACGAGATGCAATGGCCCGTGAAAAGGTCAAAGACTTCAAAAATAATATTAAAGAGTTTTTAGCTCGCAAGTAGCGTAGCTTAACTAAAACCATTTTATAGGAGAAAAGTTATGAATTTGGAACAAATGAAAGCGAGACTTGCGGAAATCGTTTCTAAGCTAGAAGATTTTCAAGACATTGAAAGTTTCAGTGACGAGCAAGTAGAAGAAGTAAATGCCCTTAACGATGAGTTCGGCGGGCTTAAGAAAAACATTGAAGCTAAAGAGCGCATTGAAGTAATGAAACAAACTGCTTCTGCTCCTAAGCGTCAAACAGCTACTAAGCCGATCGAGAACGCTGCTTCAAGCAACTCTTACGGTGCCGTAACTGTTTCTAAAACTAAGAAAGACAAGTTGGGCGGATTTGAGAGCTCAGGTGATTTCCTTATGGCCGTTAAACGTGCCTCTGCCGGAGACATCGACAAGCGTTTTCAAAATACAATGTATGAGAAGAACGGTGAAGACGGTGGATTTCTTGTACCAGAAGAAATGAGAGAAGAAATCGCTCAGAAAATGGGCTCAGACGAAGCTCTTATTAGTCGTACACGACAATTCCCTATCGGTGGAAACGCTCTTAGCCTTCCAACTGATGAAAACCAACCTTGGACAGGTGGCGTACAAGCCTACTGGACCGCCGAAGGCCAACCCATCACTGGCTCTGACCACAGCTTTGGACAAGCAAACTGGAGACTTCATAAAGTAGCCGCTCTTGTGAAAACAACTGACGAACTTCTTGAAGATGCCGTTGCTCTTGAAAGCTATATTCGTGCCATGGCCCCAGAAGCTATTATGCACAAAATCAACGAAGCTATCCTTACTGGCAATGGCATTGGCAAACCAAAAGGGATTTTGACTTCTGGTTTTAAAGTAACTGTAGCTGCCGAGTCTGGACAAGATGCCGACACAGTTGTTGCTCGTAACGTAATCAAAATGTATAGCAGAATGATTCCTCGTTCACGTGCTAACGCTGTATGGTTTATCAACCCAGAAGTTGAAGAACAACTTAAGTCTATGACTGACGACAATGGTAACTTCATCTATATTGCTCCTGGTTCACAAATGAATCAGACTCCTTATGGGACACTTCTTGGACGACCAGTCCTTCCACTACTCGGTGGTATGAAGGCCCTAGGCGACGAAGGCGACATTATGTTTGCTGACCTAAGCTACTACTACTCAATCATGAAAAGTGCTGGTATTAGAAGCGATGTTTCTACTCACCTTTACTTTGATCGTGACCAAACTGCTTATAAGTTCATCATGAGAGTTGACGGTTCTTGTCCATTCAAGAGTCCAGTTGTGACTCAATATGGTAACTATGAAATGTCAGGTTTCGTTACTTTGGCCGACAGATAAATAATAGGCCCTAGGAAACTAGGGCCTTTTTAAGATGTACAATTAAAATGAACAAAACCTTTTAAGGAGAAATTATATGGAAGCGTTTTTAGCAGAAGAATATGGGATTAAGGACGGAATTGTCCCACAAGAAGTAAGTGCCTCTGCCGTCAATGGCGAGCGTATTTCTCTAGAAAACCTACACAGAGTAACTGTTTTAGTTTCTGTGGCAGCTACAGCTAGTGCAGCTTTGAGCTTAACTCTTAGACAACACAATGCTGCCTCTGCGGGTGACTCTAAAGACTTATCAGTCGATAACATGTACTACCACAAAGTAGATGCTGCTTCTTCTTTTACGAAAGTTGAGCCTGCTTCTGCCGCTGCAAGTTACGACTTGTTCGCAGTAGCAGATGTAGATAAAGCGGTTTTCGCTTTTGAAGTACTTGCAGAAGACTTAGACGTAAACAATGACTTTAGCCACTTTTCAGTAGATGTTACTGGTGATGTTACTGCTCGTCTTGTTCACGCTATTTATGTTGGTCCTGCCGACAAGCTTCCTGCTTACGAACTAGAGCTTTAGTAAGATATTTAAACACAAGAATAAGGGCCCACGTGGGCCCTTTTTTCTCATTGGAGTGAATTATGAAACTTAGATTTATAGGCGATGCCATGTATAGAGGAGAACTCAAGTACAAAGAAGGCCAAGAAGTTGAAGTAAGTAACGATAAAGGCGAAGCAGATCGATGGCTTAAAAGAAACTTAGCTGTAGATGCCAAAGAAATACCTAAGAAAGAAGTTAAGAAAGAAGTAAAGAAAGAAGTTAAGAAAGAAGATAAGAAAGAAGATAAGAAAGAAGTTAAGAAAGATGCTAAGTCTAAGAAAGATGCAAGTCTTGACCTTTTAGGAAAGAAAGACGAGTCTGAGTTAGAACTATAATTCATTTCTGAGGATTAGCTATGGCCTGGAAACTACCATTCTTTAAAAATAAGAAGTACCGCCCCAGGCAACCGCAATCCCCTAGGCGATATATTCAATTGTCAGGAGGCTCAGTAGTATCTCCTGACAGTGCCAAAGAGGTGTCTGCTTTTTACAGAGGCCTTACATATATCTCCACTCAGATTTCTAAAATACCTTGGGAGATAAAAGACGCGGATAACAAACTTGTAAACAACTCCCTTTCAAATCTTTTACAAGTCGCCCCCAACCCAGAAGTAAATGCATTTCACTTTAAAAACTGCATGGTCCAATGGGCCATTATTTTTGGAAATAGCTACGCAGAAATTGTAAGAGACTTGCGTGGAATGCCGACTCAACTTTGGCTTATGGACCCAAGAGACGTACAGCCCTGGAGAGACCCAGACGGAAACCTAATCTATAGAATTATAGGCGGCTCTGCTGCATACCCGGGACAAGATGCGTACCTAGCAAAAGAAGATGTGTTTCACTTAAAGAACTTCATTACAAGCGACAACGGAGTTATGGGCCAGGGAGTAGTTAGTTACGCTACGACCACACTAGGGATTAGCCTAGGGGCAGATCAATTTGCCAATGGGCTATTCTCCAATGGCGGTATGCCAAGTGGCGTTATAGAAGTGGGTGGAAGTTTAAGCGATGAAGCCTTTAAAAGAATTAAAGAGTCTTGGCAAGAAGCTCACGGCGGGAGAAAGGCCGGAGGGACGGCAGTGCTTGAAGAGGGCGCAAAGTTTGAGCCTGTCTCACTTGCCCCAGATGTTTTACAATTCCTAGAAACCAGAAAGTTTTCTGTGTTTGAAATAGCCCGATTCCTTGGCGTGCCTCCGACAAAACTATTTGATGGAGACTCTGCCACTTACAACAATATTGAACATGCCAACTTAGAAGTGGCCACAGATACCTTAGATGCTTGGGCCAGAAACCTAGAGTGCGAAGCAGATGTGAAACTTCTAAATAATAGAAGAGGCGGTAGAAAAACTGAGTTCGACATGTACGCTGTATTTAGAGGCGACATGGAAACTCGCTCTCAATACTTTAATCGTATGATGCAGAACGCCGCTATGACTCCAAATGAAATCAGACAAAAAGAGGGCATGAGCCCCTACGAAGGTGGAGAAAGATTCTTCATTGCCACAAACAACTTCTCCCCTGCCGACAGGATAGACGAAATTGTGGACTCTCAAATAAATAAAGTTAAAGAGAGTACAGCGCAAGACGATCTAAACGAGGAAGAAGAGAAAGAGTTGCGGGCAGTTGTAAAAGATTTCTTGCTGAGTAAAAGTAAGTAGAGTGTAACTAGAGACTAAAATCGCCCTTGAGCGCATTAGGTGAATAGTGAAGAATGAAGTCTTAATGGCCCTCGCCCTTAGATTGGCGGAGGATGCTGTACATGAACATGTTTCCCGGATTGAGCCCATACGCGGCCCAAGAGGATTTAGAGGGAGAGATGGACAAGACGGAAATGACTTTCATCTAAAAGACCACAAACAAGAAATACAGAATTTTGTTGAGGAAGTTTTTCCTAAGTACCCGGCATTGTCTCCAGAAGATAAAGCCGAGCTTAAAGGCGAACGTGGACCTAAAGGTGTTCCAGGTGCGAGTGGGGTAGACGGAAGAGATTTTAACTTAGAAGAGAATTTATCTTTAGTTAAGTCCGAAATATTAAATTTAATTAACAAGAAAAAAGAAGAACTAAAACTTAAGTTTAGCGACCTAGACGACGAGGAAGTTGCCCTACTCAAAGGAGATAAGGGCGCAAGAGGACAGCGAGGTAAGCCCGGAGAGTCTTTCAGTTTTGAGGACCACTCGCAAGACATAAAGTGTATTATATCCGATGTCATTAACTCCCTAAGAGAAGACCTCAGACTAAAGTTCGAGGACTTAAATGAAGAACAAAAAGTAGAGCTCAAAGGTGATAGAGGTGACAAAGGGCGTCCAGGTAAAGACGGTCGTGACTTTGATTTTAAAGAGTCTAGAAATAAAATCGAAAAACTCGTTTTGGATAATAAAGAGTCTTTACGACTAAAGTTCGAGAACTTAAATGAAGAAGAAAGAGAAGAGCTTAAACTCAAGTTTGAAGATTTATCTTCAAGAGACTTAGAGAATATCCGTGGGGCCAGGGGCCCTAGAGGGCAGAAAGGTAAAACTGGAGAGCCTGGGGAAAAAGGTCAAATAGGTCCAAGGGGTATCCCTGGAATGCCTGGCCTACAGGGCGTCATGGGCCCGCAGGGGTTTGAAGGTCTTCAAGGGGAAGACGGAAGAGACGGAGAAGACGGAGAAGATGCTCCTCAAATATCTGAAATAATTGTAAGAAAAGACATAAACCACGAGAGATACTATTTCGTATTTGTTATGAGCGACGGGGAGAGAATAAGGTCTAACACCTTTTCTATGCCCGAGGCCCAGGCCAGTGGTGGCGGCTCTATTGTAAGTAGGAGCTTGATTCAACTATTCCAAGATGGGGCCCTAGTAGCTTCTTCCACTAAAGTCAATTTTACTGGAGACGGAGTTACTGTTACTGAGGGCGTTGAAGGGCAAGTCGATGTAGACATAGCGGCCGGAGGAGGCTCTACTCTTCTTGTCAACACAGTGGAGACATCGGAGTTAGAGTTTACAGGCGACGGCGTAGTTATCACCGACGACGGGCTAGGGACAACTACTGTAGACATCCCCGCTAGTCAAGCAGATATTCAGATTTGCGATGAAGGCGAGTTAATAGCGAGCTCTGTACAGAAAATAGACTTTGTTGGAGACAACATAACTGCCTTCCCAGTTGTCCCTATGTCAGAGTGGGACGCACTTTCAGATGTAGAGCCAAGTCTTTCAGAGTACGATAAAAACAACACTGCAAGTCAAATAGAAGTGAGAGTAGATGTTCCTGACGCGAGTTTGCTCAAGGATGTAGATTGCGAGGCCAGTGTATATGTAGGTTCTTTTGTCTATGTAGACAGCGGCTCACTTGCTAGGAATGCTTTAGCAGATACTTATAATACATCTAACGTCGTGGGATTAGTAGAGGCCAAGAGTTCATCTACTAAATGCGATATTAGATTTAATGGTCTGTCAGGGCCTATATATTCGGGGCTTAATCCGGCAGAGGATTACTACTTAAGTGACACTGCTCCAGGGGAAATATCCAGCACTGTGACCACTACGTCAGGACACATAAAAATAAGAGTTGGACAGTCTTTCGGACAAGATAAATTCTTATTTGTCAAAGGCGAAAGGGTGGTGAGGCTATGACTATAAGAAATTTTGAGTATACAGATGTGGACGGGATTAAAAAAGAGGCGAGCGCATACACAACTGGCTCTTTTGTTACTACTTCTACTCCTGACTCTCCAGCTATTACAGGTTCAAATGGGAAGTTTGACGCTTCTTTAATTCCTTCACAAGTAGCTGCCAAAGCGGCCAGTCTCATTATAGACAGAGTGGCCTCGGAGCAAATATTTGCAGGGGATTTAGTTTATTCTACAGGCACAAATGAAATTGGCATGGCCGACAACTCAATAGACCTTGACGAAGCAAAGGTTATGGGCCTGGCCCTTAATGCTGCACTACAGACTGAGACAGTAGAGGTTCTTATTTTAGGAGTAGCAAACTCTATAGACTACTCAGTTTTTACAGCGAATGATATTTTATTTCTTGACGAACTGGGCGGGATTACTAATGTAAGACCCACAGTCCCGGATGCAAAATATTTAGTTCAAGTAGGTAAGTCCCTTGGAGGGAATGAAATACTGGTAGAAATAAAACTACCGACAGTTTTAGGAGGGTAATATGGCCACGACAAAAAAGAGAACAAGACCAACTGAGAAGAAAACAAAAAAGAAAACAGGAAAAGAATCGGCCAAGGTCGAGAAAGTTAATACTCATCTAAGTGCAGATCACTTAAGAGTTATAGAAATAACTGACAGAGACATTAGAATAAGTAAGTTGGAAATGGGGAATGAAGAGCAAGCATTGAACAATATGTTGTTGTCACTCAGGCTACTGGAGTCTAAAATAGAGAAGCAGCGAGAAGTTGTGGCCTCTAGAGCGCAAAGGTACGAAGATGCCAAGAAGCGTTATACTGTCTTGAAGAAAGAAATATGGCCACAGTATGGCTTTAGAGAGAATGAAGGTTTAGGGTTCAATCCCGACACTGGAGAAATTGTAAAACAATAAACTATAATCCACAGGAGGGATTAAAATGGCAGATATTAAAGTAATTTATGTGAATGCAGACAGCCTATATGAGGAACACTCAGAGGCCAATGATAGTATTAAAATGCAATCATTGAAAACTGCCAACTTCGAACTTACAGATACTAAGCTTGGGAATCTAGTTGATGGTGCCGACGCTAATGACGAGCATATTCACGATGCCAGATACTATAGAGAGGACGAACATGTCTCTACTTCAACTGGAGTTAGTGAGGCCAACCTTCCTGTTATACTTGATGCTGGAGGAAAACTAGACGAGTCTTTAATCGACCCTGCCGCCCTAGCTGGCACTCTTGACCACGGACTTCTAACTGGCCTTGGCGATGACGACCATACTCAATACCTATTAGTAGACGGAACTAGAGATGCGACAGGACTCCTAAGCTATAGTTCTGCCCTTGCTATTAGTGCCGACACAAATCTTGTCCATAAGAAATATGTTGATGACCTTTTCTCTGGTCAAGAATGGCAAGACTCAGTTATAGACAGAGCAATTACTCCTCCAGGCTCTCCGAGTACAGGAGACAGATACTTAATTGACGCTTCTCTTGGGACCGCTACTGGTGCCTGGATAGGACAAGAAGACTCTATTGCAGAATGGGACGGAAGTGCCTGGGTTTTCACTGCCCCTACTACTGGTGCATTTGTCTCTGCCGATGATGAAAGTGACAGACTTTTTCTCTATGACGGTGCCAACTGGGTAGCAAAACTTTTTGAATCTACAACTGCATCTACTGGCCTTGAGAAAGTAGGACTTGATATTCGAGTCGCTTCTTCAATTGCTGGCGACGGGCTTGCTTTTACAGCGGGTGTTCTTAGTTCAAACGTAGACGACACTACTATTGAGATCGACACAGATATTCTCAGAGTTAAAGCAGACGGGATTAATGACACACACATAGACTTTGGAACGGGAACTAATCAAGTATCAGGCGAGGACATTCCTCTTCTAGACTCTGGAGCATTCTTTGCGACAGATAATGTAGAAGCTGCTCTTCAACAACTTGCAGGAAGTATTGAAAATGTTGGCACTGAATACACTGTGGGCACAGGCGGGGTAACTGCCGGAGACTTAGTTTATGTCTCATCTAACGACACGGTTCTACCATTTTCTACTTTGTCTAATCCTGACTATTGCGTAGGGATTGCTCTTAGCACTGAGACAGCATCTTCTACAGTCAAGGTACTATCGAATGATACTGTAGTTACTGGAGTGATAACAGGAGCTACTCCTGGGGCCAAATATTTCTGGGACGGAAGTGCGATTGTTGCTACTGCCCCTACTGGCTCTGGTAGTACAGTCTGGCAAGTAGGCGTGGCCAAAAACGCTACTGACCTTCACGTAGAAGTCAGACAGATCAAACGTAACGCGTAACCTGATTAAGGGGCGGCATAGGCCGCCCCTTTATAAAGGAACTTAATGGCAGATATTAAAATACTCTTTGTAAATGACGACAATCTATATGAGGGTCACTCAGAGAGTGAAGACAGTATTAAACTGCTTTCTTTAAAAACTGCTAACTTCGAACTTACAGATGAAAAGCTCGGGAATTTAGTAGACGGTGCCGAGGCAGATGATGAGCATATTCATGATGCCAGGTACTACAGAGAGAACGAACACATATCTATTTCAACTGGAGTTAGTGAAGCCGGACTCCCTATCGTGCTTGATGCCGGGGGAAAACTAGATGACTCTTTTTTAGATATTGAAGCAGACCTCATAAGCTTCCTCCAAGCACCCTCCCAAAATACGGCAGAGGGAGACAATCTCCAGGAGTTAATAGATAGATTGTGTCCTGCATCTGCCACTCAAAAAGTAGACTACAATGCAGACGGCACAGTAGATAAAGTAACTGTCTATAAGAACAGTACGCAGATTGCTGCCAATAGAAGACTTCTCCACACATTTACTTATGACGCTCAGCTAAGAGTGACGACCGAGGTAGTAGATATTTTTACTTTTGACGACGGCACTAGCATAGCTAAAACAACAACTTTCACATATAGTTACAATACGGATGGAACACTAGATACTTCAACTCAGGCGACCGTATGATTAACAGCGTTTTCAAATTTGTACAAGGTATTGTAAATCTACGTGGTGCTACGGATGATACACGCATAGGGAATGTAGAGGACAGATTAAAGACAGAGTCTAAGCTAACGTCAGGAGTTAGTAATCCTTTATTTGATGGGTATGACAGGCAAAGAGTTTCACAGCCGGAAGTAATTTATGATGCCAGATTTATATATGACTTAAGACCTCTACTGACTACTAGCTTCACGACCTCTGGTGGTACGATAACTCGGGACGCTAACACCTCTTCTGCTCAGATGAATGTCACAACTACAAATGGGTCGAGGTCAACTTATCAGTCAAAAGAATATATCCACTACATACCTGGGCAGACATTTGAGTCTTACATAACGGGAAGATTCAGTGCTAACTCTGCTAACAGAAAGCAAAGACTCGGCTCTTTTGATAATTCAAACGGGGTGTTTTTCGAATATGAGGATGGAGATATATATGCAGTAAGAAGGACATCGACTTCTGGGTCAGTAGTTGATAGTAGGACTATAAGCTCAAGCTGGAACATTGACAAAATGGACGGCACAGGCCCTAGTGGATTAACTCTAGACCCAGATAGCCAACAAAACTATTTTATTAGATACCAGTGGAACGGCTCTGGACCTATTATTTGGGGCCTAAGAATTAACGGCATTGTGATTTATGTACATAAAGAACAATTTTCAAACACAGAGCAAACTCCTTGGGCCTCAACGGGAGACTTCCCTGTCAGGTCAGAAGTTATAAACACTGCAACAGCGGCCAACAGTGCCACATTGAACATACAATGTTTTTCTGTATTGTCTAATGGCGCAGTGTTTAAGGCCATACAAAGTCACGCTATTGGAAGAAGTAACTACGCGGCCATAAACAACAGTGTTTTCAGGCCATTGATTTCTATAAGGTTGAAGGCGGCCTACAATAGAGGACAGATACTACTGCTAGAGCCTCATGTGTTTGCTGACGGCATAGACAACTTAGAATGCCAAGTGGTCCTAAACGGAACGCTTACAGGAGCAAGCTGGGTGGACGTTCCAGGAAACTCCATTGCTCAATACTCCCAAACTGCAACTGCTATTTCTGGAGGGGATGTGCTTTTTAATTTTTACGTCAGGGGCGACTCTTCAAGCGACACTTCTAAAGTTGAGGACTTATTGAAAGTAGCTAGTGACTACGCAGGAGTATCCGACACGCTTACCTTAACTGCCAAGTCTTTAGATAACAATGCAGATGCCAGAGGCTCTCTAGTTTTCGACGAGGTATTTTAATGTTTAATTTAAACTATAGTGAATTTACAAGCTTAATAGATAACGGGACAATAACATACAGGCACCTAGAGTTTGAGAACAAATACGTTTTGATGGGATATGACGACTCCTTTGAATGTACGTGTAAATTATTTAAGCCTTCTAGTGATGCTACTGACTATGAGGAAAAGTACAAAGAAAAAGGACTTAGTAAATTAAACACTAAGTCCGACATTCAAAAAGCTTTGCCTGTGATTATATTGAAATCAGAGGATGACTCTTTTGCTAGGGCCACTCACGACTTCTGTGATCGCACAACTTGGTACACAGAGTCAGTTAGAGTGGAAGGAGAAGTACCGACACTAGACACTGGGCTTACTTATTCTCTAGCAAACCCAAATGTAATTGACGTAGTAAATAAGAAAGTAAACAGGCAAGACACGCTGCCTCAATACAGGATTGTCGTCTATGACGATGGCGTTGAAATAAGCGCATACACAGTCAATCACGCAGAGGGTAAGATAACACTAGATGGCACTCCTAGCGGAGCTTTGACTGTAGACTATAGTTATGAGAACGGGTCAGAGTGGATTATTCAACCCCTGAGCGGGAAGATTTTAATTATCGAACACTCTGAAATACAGTTTGCTACAGATGTAAGTATGACTTCCCCGTTGAGGTTTGAGATATGGGTATATAACCCGCTATTTAATCCTGAAAATACCATATTGCCAGAAGACCCGACGTATAATCCAATGGCCGATGCACCTAGAAACCAGCTTAGGTTCCAGTTTCAAAATGTACAATACAATGGAATGAAGGACTTAGTGAATGAGGCAAACTTAGGTACGGGTACTATTCCAGCGATAGACGACCTACCTGAGTGTGTTGTATTTCCATTTAACTATGCATCTATTAAGGCCCTGAAAAGTTCACAAGGCGCGCAGATTAGAGTTACTTCTGTAGGAGATGCAGAAATCTCAGGCTCTTTTGGGACGGCCACTTTCTACTGTTTAACTAAAGACGAGGAGTAAGGACTATGACCAGAGCAGCTATATTTATAATTGTCACAATACTGGCCATTGCTATTTTTGACACATACTTGATTTTAGACGAAGGAACTAACGCCTCTATTTCAAATCAACTTATAGAGTGGAGCTACGACTACCCAGCTTTTACTTTTATAATGGGATTTGTAATGGGTCATTTGTTTTGGGTTATAAGTAATAGAAAAAGAGATAAATAGGAGAATTGCATGCCTTTAGTATCTTTGGCCGATATGAAAACACACCTAGGAATTACCACAGCGGACTATGACGCATTCCTAACTGACCAGTTGGAAGTTATTTCCAGCACAGTCGAAAATTATTGTGGGCGTAAGTTTGAGCGGGCAAGCTATGTGCAGACATTTTACTGGGATGATTTCAGAGTACCTCAAAAGTATCTCTATATGTTTCATTACCCTATTATATCCCTAGACTCTGCCACCCTAGGTACAGAAGATATTTTGGCGCAACTACGTTTCCATAAACCTTCTGGGAAGGTCACAAGAAATAACAGACAGCTATTTTCTTTTTATAGTGAAGAAGAAATAGTCTTTGAGTACGACGCGGGGTTTGACGAAATACCCCCTATCATTACCTCCGTTGTAAAGAACTTAGTTGAGGAGAGATATAATAAAAAGATTTCCGGCGTAGATTTAAACTTTGGCCGAGACGTACAGCAAATATCAATTCCAGGTACAATTAACGTGTCCTTTGACTACACCCTCCAGGCGAATGATAGGTCTAGAAGGTTTGGGCTTATCTTGGGAGACTATGGGAACGTGCTTGACCCTTTTAGAAGTGAGCGTCCAATAGTCGGCTCCATAAAGGAGAACTACGTTGAATAACTTGAACAGCGCATTTAACGTCGCTCTAAGTATTACAGGGTTTGACATTCTTTGGGAGAGGCCAGGAGAAACTCCTGAGACAATTAGAGTCTCAAGCTCTAACTACTCTAGAAACATGGATGGCCCGGCCGATATTATAATGGAAGGCCGAGAGTTTATTATAGCTTTTTCAGAAGTCAAAGACAGTGCCTTACTCCCACCTAAGAGAGGGGATAGGTTAGTTGATGAAAGTACGGCGGGCTATGGGATAAATGTCATTAGACACATAGAGTTAATGAAAGGGCTCGGCGGCGAGATCATAGGCTACAGAGTAAGGACTGATTAGTATGACACTAGAAATACAAATCAAAGAAAAAGGGAAGAACGCACCAGTATATGATATAGAGACGGATTTTGGTGGCACTAGGACACTAGAGGATTTACTCTTATTTACCAGAAATGCACTCATAGCTGTTTCAGACAAAGTTTTAGAGGAAGAGCAGACCAAAGGATTCGACAAAAACCCAGTAGTCATTGTCGATAATCGGGTAGGCAAGCCAGTAGATCAAGTAAAACCTCTAGGAAAGATCGAGTATAAATCAAAAATTTCTGTGGGCGTAGCGGCCATAGACCTCATGAAAAATATCGAAAAAAGGACTCCAAAAAACACTGGACTATATGCGAGTCAAAACTTAGTGTTTTTCAACTCTGTTCAAATAGCCAGTAGTTCTGAGGAGTTAGCTACTTGGTTTGCCAACCCTCCAGAGTTTAAAGATGGAGACAGACTTAGATTTCTAAATGCTGCACCCTACGCACATGCTCTTGAAAGATATGGGGTTACTGCCCAGCGAAGAAAGAGATCGACCAGGAAGTCTAAAGATGAAAAACAAAGAAGTGGCTCTAGGGTTTTAAAACCTAACGGAGTTTATCAACTAAGCTATAGATCGGCTAAAAGAAAATATAAGGGAAACATTAAAATTAAGTTTGAAATACTTCCTGGCCAGTATCTAGGGATTACTCAGCCTTTGCCTCCTAGTTCAAGACAACAATTCAGGGCTACTTACGACCCCAAAGGCAAGTTCAATAAGGGATTTTATATGTATCCTTCGATACTACTAGACATTACCACACAAGGAATAGTTCAATGAGTGCAAGCTATGTAAGAGATCAAATTGAAAGTTTCATAGCGGCAAATGCCCCTACAGAAAACTATATAGATTTAACTGCCGAGTTTAGGGAGTTAGACGAAATGCTTAATGACTACTCAATTGGCAGAAATGACCCTTGGCTTGGAGTACAGTTTATCGGAAATGGCGAGGAGCCAATTACGGTTCCGGCCACAAACGACTCAGGTAAATATAGGGAGCTCGGTGTTGTCTATTTCCATATAGTAGGAGTGGCCGCCATAGGGGCAGGGACTAGTATTTTATCTCGTGCTGAGACGTTAAGGAATTTACTTAGAGGTAGAAGAATTGGTAAGATTAGAGTCAATAGCGTAGCTCCTCCTAATTTTGAGGCAGGGGCCACTCTACAGTTTGAAGGTGGATGGACTTCTGCGAGTTTACTTGTAGACTATGAGTACGATCTTGACCTTTAAGAATGCTTTAAGCAAAATGAAATAAAATGTAAATAAGGAGATTTTCCATGAGTTCGTCCAACCTAGTCAAAGTATCCCTAATTGAGGAAACCGCCCTCGGGGAAACACCCGCTACAGGCAATTTTAAAACTGCTAGATTCACTTCCGAGTCTTTATCAGGTACGCCCGAAACAACTGAGTCTGCTCAGATTAGAACTGACCGATTATCTAGCGGGCAAGTTGTTACTGGCCTCACAGTCGGTGGAGAACTTAACTTTGAAGCGGCCAAAGAAGAAGTCGTAGAATCATTTATGGAGTCTGCTTTATTGAGTGACTTTACAACTTCTACCGCTGTGTCAGTTGACCTAACTGTAGACAATACTGCTAAGACAATCACTCGCGCCGCTGGAGACTTCAACGGAGAAGTGGCAGTTGGAGACTTTGTAGTGCTTGCAGGATTTGATGACGCAGGAAACAACACGGAAATTATGGTTACTGCCATCAACTCTGCTACTGAAATCAAATATGTTGGACCAGAAGGAATGGTAGACGGGACAGGGACTACTACTTCTTTCCAGGTGTGTGACAAACTATCAGTTGGTATTAATAAGAAATCTTTTTCTATGCAAAAGTCTTTCGAAGACTTAACCGACAAGGCCATTAATTATAAAGGTATGCTTGTTAGTAATATGTCATTAAACGTATCTTACGGCGAAATTGTAAATGGTACTTTCGGCTTTAGCGGCGTTGCGTACCAGCCAGTAGAAGTGGCCGGAGACTTTATCACAGACTCTAGGACAGTAGACAGTCCTGCTACAACTAACTCATTAAACGGCTCAATTGATATGCCACACATATCATCTTCTGCTGTAGGTGATTTACAAGAAGCAGAGTTCTGTATTCAATCACTGGAAGTTAGCCTAGACAACAATCTCACTGCTCAAACTTGTATTGGAGAAAGTGCCCCAGTAGATTACTCTCCTGGCACAGCGGCCATTTCAATTAGTCTTACTGCTTACTTGGCAGATGACAACTGGGATATTCTCGCTAAAAAACTTACTCAAACTCCTTTTTCTATCGGCTTTCAGCTTAAGAACGAAGACGGCTACTATGGTTTTTTCTTCCCAGCTATTCAGGTGTCTTTTGAAGACCCTGCATCTACTGGGGCCAACGAAGATGTGTTCTTAAATATGACGGGAACTGCAAAAGTTGGAGCTAACGGCGAGTCCTCTATGCTTATTTACAGGGCCCCAACCGTATAGTATAAATAACTCATTGCTCCTTCTTAGGTTCTAACCTCCCCCTAAGAGACTCCACGAGTACGGCCCTGCGGACACACCTCCCGCAGGGCCTTTTTTCTCTTGACTGTATATTGCCTTAGAGAAAGAATGGCACCTCAATCTATAGGAGGATTTCATGAAAACTAATTTAGACAACATCTACAAGACTGATTCATCAATGGAGAAAGATGGAATTTGGTTCGCTATTACTGACGAAACTCAATTCTTAGTTAGAAGATTTGGCGGTGCCAATGCTCAAAAAGTAAAGCAGGCCACGGCCAAATACTACAAGCCATTTGCTCGCCAGGTAGAAAATGGAACTATGAGTGCTGAAAAAGAAAAAGAAATCTTAGTTCGCTCTTTTGTCGAGTCTTGCTTAGTAGACTGGAAGGGAGTTGAGATTGATGGAGAGGAGCAAAAGTTCGAGAAAGAAAAAGCGATTGAGCTTTTTTGTAACTTGCCTGATCTGTTTGAGAGCATATATGAGTACGCTACGGCCACTAGTTCGTATCGAGAAGACTTGGGAAACTCCTAGCCAGATATGTCCGATGGTCTATGAAGTGGGGGCCTAAAATCAAAAGTGGATTCTACCACAATCTTGAGGCCAAAGGCCTTTTAAGAGAAGGGGAAAGGATGCCAGAAGTAGGGCCCTACTCATTCTATCTTGAGGCATTTAGGGAATTAAGCAGTTGCCGCACTGGGTCAATGGGCCCATCGCCCATTCCCTTTTCAGCTATAAGAGAGTACGCTAGTATTTATATTGAAGAAGGACCAGACGAGTTTGAAGATTTCCTATATCTAATTCGCTGCATGGACGATGCGTATTTAGAGGACAGTGAAAAGAATGGCAATACAACAAGCAGCGAGAGTAATAAAAATACAAGTGGACACAAAAGGGGCCGAAGGTCTTAAGCGTGTATCCCAACAACTAGGCAAAGTCTCGAAAGATGTAAAGCGGACGGCCAATGTTGCCACTCGATTACAAAGGGCCTTTGGTGCCCTTGCCGCTTTTTCTTTTGCGGGCTTTGGAATCCGGGGACTAGTCCGTGCGTCCGATGAAATTCAACTTTTAAGAGATAGAATTACCGCCTTTGAAGGAAGTGCAGAACTTGCCAATATGCGCATAGAGCAGTTGGCCGAAGTGGCCAACACCACGGCAGCCCCTCTAGGCGTGCTTGCTACTTCCTACAACAGACTTGCACTTGCACTTACTGATACAGGCATTAGTGGCGAGGCATTAATCGGGATTACAAAAGCACTCCAACAATCTTTTAGGATTGCCGGGGCAGGGATCGGAGAAATACGTGGGGCAGTAATCCAGCTTTCACAAGGTTTAGCATCGGGGCAACTCCGAGGCCAGGAACTGAGATCGGTCCTAGAGGCCAACGCAGTTATAGGTGGGATACTCGCAAAACAACTTGGAGTTACCCGAGGGGAGCTACTTAAATTCTCAGAGAAAAGAGGCGGTATTTCTGCACAGGAAACTATTGCTGCACTAAGTAATAACTTTGATTCTTTAAATAAAAGAGCGGGAAACCTTTCGCTTACTATTGAACAGACTTTGGCCATTGCGTTTAACAAATTCCAAGTTGGAATACTAAGGGCCAATGATGCTCTAGGGATTTCTAAAGGGTTTTCTAAAACAATTTTATTTTTAACGGAGAATGGACTTCCATTACTCTCTGTGGCACTTGGAGTTACTCTAGTCCTAGCGGCCAATAAAGCATTGATTGCTATAGGGCTATTAAACTCTGGACTTACAATAACTCAATTTCTGACAGTAAGTTTAATCAGAGTAATCGGGACAATATCGGCGGCTATAGCTTTCCTAACAAACCCTATAGGCTTGGCCGCAATTGCGCTTTCAGGGATAATCCTAATATTTACGGACTTGGAGAAGGCCCAAATTATTGCTGAAAAGGCACTTGCCTCTATAGCTAAAGCATTTATAGATACTTTGGTATTCATAGGTAAATCAGTGGCCTCCATACCTGTAGTGGGAGACATCTTAAACGAGAAACTTGGCCTAGACGGAATTATAGACAATTTTGAATTACTTTCAAAAGTTACAGGGGCGACAATTGCCGACCTAGGAAGACAGTTAGATGATATATCTAAGTTAAGAGTGGAAGAGGCCCTAGCAAAAGAGCTAGAGAAGCTACAAAAAAAAGTAGACTCTGGCGCAATTGACTCTCTTAAAGACTTAAACAGGGCATACTCCCAAGGAATAATAAGTCTTGATAGATATAATCAAGAACTAATTAAGTTAAAAGAGACTGATATTTTCTCTGACTTCAATGACGGGAATATTTCTATTAGGGAGAGAGAGAAAAGACTATCTTCTGTTAGAGATGAAGTATTCGGTCTTACTGGCACGTTCTCTAAGTTAAACAAGGAGCTAGAACGAACTGGCGACCTCGAAGCATACTCTAAAGGACTAAGAGACTTGGACCTTGAGTCCCTTAATAAAAGATTTGAAGAAGGTAAAATATCTCTTGAAGACTTCCAGAAAGGCCTAGACGAGCAGAAGCTAGGAAGCTATCGCAGAGAGTTAAACTCTACTTCTATATCTATTGCACAATACAGAGAGAGTGTTCGTGGCCTAGAGCAAGAACAATTAAATAGAAAACTAAGAGACGGTCGAATAGACCTCATTGAATACAACAGAGAGCTCGTCTCAGTTTCAGAAAAGTTTAGACCTGGAGCAGCTATTATTGCTGGAAGTGCCGATGCCATTGACGCGGCCGGAACACTTTCAAAAAATATTGCAGAGGCAATATCAAACACATTCTCTAGCCTAGAAGATACTTTAGTAGATTTTGTCAAGAAAGGTAAGTTTGAGTTTGCAGCACTTACTCAATCTATACTAGACGATCTTACTAGAGTTATTATCCGAGCTTCTATTATCCAGCCTTTGGCCCAAGGTATTCTAGGAGCTGTAGGAGGAGGAGGAGCTGTAGGAGGAGGAACACCACTAGGAGGCGGGTCTTTTTCACCGACGATCACTCAAGCAAAAGGCGGGGCGTGGGAAAATGGCGTTCAAAAATTTGCTAGTGGTGGGGTCGTAAACTCCCCTACTTTTTTCGGAACTTCTTCTGGCCAGGGGCTTATGGGAGAAGCGGGCCCAGAGGCAATACTTCCTCTTAAAAGAACGAGCGGGGGCGACCTAGGCGTAAAAGCAGCTTCTCCTAATGTGAATATAAATATCGTCAATAACACCAGTGCGCAAGTAGAGCAAAGAGAAGGCGTAAATGGCAAGGGCGATAGGACTATAGATTTCATTATTGTAAACAAGGTAAAAGAAGGTCTTTCTCGTGGGGATTTTGACAAACAATTCTCTACTCAATATGGTCTTAGAAGAAGAGGTAGTTAATGGCACTACAATGGCCCATAACATTACAAAGCTGTGTGAATACTGCCGACTTCCAAGTATCTTTCGGCGAAACAGTACTTCGCTCTGATATGGAAGTAGGGCCCGCAAAAGTTAGACGTAGAAACACTAAGGGAATCGACAAATTTTCTGCCTCTATTGACTTGTCTGTAGCGGAATACACCACCTTCAAAAACTTCTACACCACATCCCTAAATGGAGGAGTGCTATCCTTTAATTTCGACCATCCTATAACTAGAGAAGAAACTGAGTTTAGATTTGCAGAAACTCCTAATGTGCGACCTCTCGGGGGAATAGAGTTTAGGGTTACTATGGTCTGGGAAGAGGTTCCTTAAATGGCAAACCAACTATCTCCAGAACTTCTATCTGAAATATTTGGGCAGGTAAGTTCCGACCCATTCCTTATGCTTGCCACGTTGTCCCACCCAACTTTTGCACAAACAATATATTTAGTAAGCAACACAGTAGACATCGAAAGTCGGGGTCAAACATACCAGGCCTTCCCGATGAATATTACTTTGCCAACGGACGACGGAGAAAGTGCCAGAGAAGTTTTTATAGAATTTGACAATGTATCCTTAGAATTGATTTCCGAACTACGTAAAATAACTACCCCCATCGATGTAAAAATAGAAATGGTACTTGCTTCTTTGCCCGATGATGTCCAAGTGGCCCTAGAAGAGCTTAAAATGGGGTCGATAAATTATAATGAGAAAAGAGTCAGGGCCAATTTATATCTTGACAACTTCCTAAATACGGAGATGACCAGTGAGAAATACGTCCCGTCGAAATATCCAGGGATATTCTGACCTAGTAGGTATCTCTTACTCTGAGATGGATTGCTGGGCCATAGTCCGAGAGTTCTATAAAACAGAAATGGATACGACACTTAAAAGTTATTATGACGAAATACCCTCTTCTAAATTCGAAGCACGCGACTTAGTATATTCCTACAAGTCTGACTTTAAAAAAGTAGAAGGGCCCGAGATAAAAGGAGATATTCTCCTGATAAAGCTTTTTGGAGTGGAGAGTCACATCGCGGTGTACTTAGGGAACGGGAGAATACTCCACACTTCCATGCCTACAGGCTGCGTAGTGGACAAACTAAGCAAGTGGGAGAGAATGATTTCTGGAACATACAGGGCTGAGGTTAGAAATGTCGATTAAATTTAGATCGAAAATCATGGACGAAACTCCGAAATCCCTATCTTTCAAGAAGGGCGAAACAGTAAAGGAGTTAGTATCAAGGGCAATAGCGTCTTTGTTCGATATAGAAGAAGAGGTTATTTCCGAAGAACTACTAGAAAAGTTTGTCGTAAGTATAAATCTAAAAGAAATACCCCGTGAGTTTTGGGAGACTATAACAGTAGAAGACTCAGACGAAATATTTATATCCCCTGAATTAAAGGGTGGAGATTTCGGTCAAGTATTTAAACAAGTAGCTATAATTGTCGCTACGATTGTGGCCACAGTTACTCTAGGTCCAGGGGCCGGGGCAACTGTAGGCCAGCTTATAGGCGGGGCTTTGGCCGTAGCCTCTGTGACAATCGGCACAACTCTTTTACTAAACTCCCTTATCCCCCCTCCTAACCCCTCAAGCAATCCTGGGGGTTCTTCTGCGAGTTCTATTGAGGGCTCTCAAATGTACTCTCTGGGCGGACAGTCCAACGCCTTTAAACCATACGGGTTTGTACCTAAGGTTTATGGAAACCACAGGCTATTCCCTAACATCGCCGCTAGTCCCTATACGACAATTGAGGCAGAGCCCGGCACTGGTAAACTAGTTCAATACTTCCACGCAGTTTATGACTTTGGGCTAGGTCCAATGGTACTTGATGAAAGCACCCTGAGTATAGGTGACACACCTATTAGTAGCTATGCAGAAGTTTCGTACAACTTGGTAGACCTCAATAAGCCCGCAGTTGATGAAGGTGTGTGGGATAATATAACTCAGTCTGAATTTACTTTATATAAAGGCGACAATGAGAAGGATGGAACTACGGCAGTTCTGAATATAGATAAATCCCCTACTGCGCAACTCGCAGACTACAGAATAACTAGGAACGCTTCCCCCAACCCCGCTAATAGTCTTCAAACTATAAGTCTAGATTTCGTATGTCCAAGAGGACTCATTGCTTTTGGCTCGGACGGAAGTAGAGGGACTAGGACAATAGAACTATCAATAGAGTTCTCCAAAGTAGGGGAGAATATTTGGAGAAGATACGACAATCTAAACTTTGTAGATAGCTTTAAGTCTGCCGGAGGGATTACTCCTAACACATGGACCGCATCTGCTTTATTCTCACAAGACATTGCCGACTACAGGGAAATATTCAAGTATGACTACGGCCCTGGGTTAGTAGGCGGCGAACCTGGACTCTTTACTAGGGTCACAAACTACGGATACAAAAAAGGCGAAACCGCTGTAGAATTACAGTCTGGGTTAGCGACAGGGACTTCTATAAGAAGAGGTCGTGACGATAAATTCCTAGCTAAAACTCAGTCCGAGACTCCTATAGGCGGGGGATTTTCAAGGTACACGCTAGATAGGCCTCTCTCTTCCATTGTCATTATAGTTCAAACCACACAAGTATTTAGTTCCTATGAGCCTGGCTATATTTCTCAGAAAGTTCTGGGGGATATAGAATTTACTGAGCCTTTTTCTGGCCTACTTAGAATAAGCGGGAATAGTCAAAATCAGGTTTATGCTACAGCTTCTTTCACTCCTAAGGAGCGGGCATCTTATAAGGTTAGAATTACTCGTGATAGGTCTTACTCTTCTAAGACATTCCAAACTACAGACGCGCTAACACTTTATTCTATTTCTACTAGGTTCGACAGGGCCCCAATTCTTACAGACAATAGGCATTTATTTCTTGAGCTCAAGGTCAAGGCCACAAACCAGATAAACGGAAATGTAGACAACCTATCAGGGACAGCATCCTCCGTATTAGAGGTGTACGACCCCAATACACAGACATGGAATAAGGAGATAAGTAGAAATCCTGCTTGGGTTTTTTCTGATCTTCTTACAGGGGAAGTCAACAAGCGTGCCATTGATAAGTCAAGACTAGACACTGACTCTCTAGTGGAGTGGGCGGCCTTTAGTGATGAAGTCGTGACTTCCCAAACTGCCATTCAATTTGTAGACCCAAGATTTTCTTGTGACTTTATTCTCGACTACGAAACTACTCTCCAGCAATTACTTAACTCCGTATGTAATGCTGCTCAAGCATCATTAAACCTTATCGATGGGAAATACGGGGTTCTAATTGATAGAGAGAAAACTGTACCTGTCCAAATATTTACTCCTAGAAACTCGTGGGGATTTAGCTCATCCAGAAAATACACCGAGGCCCCAGACGCTATTAATGTACGCTTTGTGGACCCAGGACTAAACTGGAAAGCAACCGAAATTACTGTGTATGACGATGGGTTTGACAAGACTAATGCAGACAGAATAGACGACTTATCTACTTTCGCCTGTACTTCACAACACCAAGCGTGGAGATTTGGCCGCTACATGATGGCCCAAAACAGACTTAGACAAGAAACTATTTCTATCAGTACAGACTTTGAATATTTGGTCTGCACCCGAGGAGACTATGTACAAATAACACAAGATGTTATGAAAGTAGGCGGCAGGCCAGCGAGAGTAAGGACTGTTTCCGGCACTACTATTACTATTGACGATGGAATAGAAACTATTTCAGGACTGAATTACGGATATACTTATCGATCATCCGGCGGCTCTTTCTATACGGACACATTGACCGTAGTTGACTTTGAGACATTCGAACTAGACGGAGAAATACCTGACAAGGGAGATTTAATAGTTATTGGGGAAGTAGGAGATTTAGTCTTTGATTGTATAGTGGCCTCGATAACTCCTCAAAATGATCTTACTGCACAGATTTCTTTAGTCGAAAAAGCAGATGCTATTTATGATGCCGAAACTGGCGTGGCCGTTCCTGAGTACGACCCTCAATTAAATACCGACACAGTAGGTCAGTCTGCTCCTAACGCTGTAGAGGACTTAGAGGTAGTCGAAAATACTTATAGGGTGCTAGGGAGAGATTACCAATACTACATAGGTCTTGACTGGGACGCTCCAGATGGAAGCGCAGTGGCCACTTATGAAGTTTATCGAGACGTAGGCGGAGGCTACAATTTAGTAGAGGTTACTAAAGACTCTGACTACGAATACATTGTAAGAGAAGATAACCTTGACGAAGAGCATGGGTTTAAAGTTCTGGCCGTGTCTGCCACAGGGGAGAAAATATCTTTAGTCGATGCCCCCGAAGTGTTTGCCACTCCACTTACTAAAGTCACTCCTCCTTCAGACGTAGAAGCACTAAACCTAAATATAACGGGGGAAGTGCTTCAATTTGACTGGTCAGAAGTTTTAGATGAAGACTTAGACGACTATCTTATTCGCTACAATCCGAACACAGACACAACTATTACTTGGGAAAATACTATACCCTTAGCAAGGGCCGATAAAAACTCTACTTCTATAGCAGTTCAGGCAAGAACAGGTACTTATTTCATTAAGGCCATAGACCTTAACAAAAATGAGTCTGAGCTACCCGCACTGGCAGTGACTCACATCCCAGAACTATTCGACCTCAATATAATTGACGAGACGAATGACTTCCCTGTACTTAATGGAGAGTTAGAGAGAACTAAAAAAGAGGTCACAGGCGGGGCACTTGTAATACAGACGAAAACCTCGGGCGGCGTAGACACAAATGAATACTACTCTAACGGATATTACTACTACGCAGACTTTCTAGACTTGGGAGAAATATACACTGTAAGACTTCAATCATTAATCGAGGCCGAAGGTTTTACAGTAGGTGACTTGATGGACAGTTGGAATCCTCTGTCAGATGTAGAGTTCCTATCTAATGCTAGAAATTCTGAATGGGATGTAGAAAGCCAGGTTAGGTACACTGCAAACCTTAACACTATTAGCGAATGGACAAGCCTAGATATAATTGACCCTCTGTCAGAAGGTGTTCAAGATAATTGGACGGAGTGGACTAAGTTTACAATGGGAGACTTTACTGGGCGCATCTTTCAATTTAGGCTTAAGTTAATTAGTAATAAAGCAAGTGTCACTCCAAGAGTGTTTGACGGAATAATTAGGTCCGATATGCCAGACAGAACATTCTCATTAAACAATGTCGTGAGTGAAGCTATAGGCACTACGAATATAGCATATACTCCTCCCTTCAAAGGGCCAGAGACAACCCCTAACGTACAAATAACACAGGACAGTGCGCAAAATGGGGATTATTTCGTGTTAGCCAATAAGAGTCTTTCCAGTTTCGACATTACCTTCTATGATGGGAGTGATGTCCAAGTATCAAGACAATTTGATGTAACTGCGAAAGGGTATGGAAGAAAAGCAAATCAAGTTATTTAAAATAATTCAGGGGATGACAAAATGAGTCAACAAATTTGGAACGAAATCATACCTACCACTACGAGCGGTAATCAACTCGCAACACTTCTTAACGGGTTTAAAGACGCAGTAGTGTCAGGGTTTAGTGGAACGTCTAGGCCATCGCAGTTAGATGCCGGGGGATACTGGATAGACACAACCGATGATGCAAGTGGTCTTTGGTATTATAAGCTCTATACTGGGACTCAAGACATTACAGTATTTACAATTAATAAGGACACTGGCTCTGCCTCAGTATTTTCAACTGACTCACAGTTTCAAATTACTAAGAGTAGCGTGGATACTGACGGAGGTATTTTAAAGTTCCTAAAAGAGCGAGGAGATGGCGGCCAAACCTTAGACGGCGACTCCCTCGGGGATATAGAGTTTACTGGTACTCGGGACGATGGAGTAGAAGTAGTCCAGTCCCGAATTAGTGCAGTTTCTAGCGACGATGTAACTGCTACTGCTCGGGGCTCTTACTTAGTTATCGAGGGAACTGACGATAACACTTCTGCCCTCACAGAAATGGCACGCATCATAGACTCCAAGCTAGGTATTGGAGTTACTAACCCAGAAGAGACAATTCACATTGATGGAAATTTTAAAGGGCTTAATGAGTCCGACACAATAGCTCCAGTTAAAAGCATATATCAAAAGAAAAGAATAGCGGGCGGAGGACAAGTCCTTAGTGGTGACTCACTGTATAAATCAGAAGTTTACTCTACTGACATTAACGGAGATTCTTTTGAGGCATCGAATGTAGAACACTCTGCGAGTGAAAACCACACAGACATCGCACGAGGAACTCAAGTAGTTTTCAGAAATACCAACGCTGGGGAAACTGCTCTTTCTGCCTATATGACAGTCGGAGATAGTGTGGCCTTTAATAAGGGCGTAGATGTGGCCGACATGACCGTAAGTGGTACAGTCACAAACGGTACTTTCTCCAATAGCTCAGTCGAAAATCCTTCTCGGCTAGACCCCAAGAAGGATACAGAAGCAAACCTCACAACATATGCCTCTTCTGCACAAGATGGAGAGCTAGTTTACTCAAGTGATACGAACTCATTTTTTGTTATTACGGGCGGAGAACTCGTCCCGGCCGGAGGCGGCGGAGGCGGAACTAGTCTTATTTGGGAGAAGAACTCTTCTGTAGCACCTATTGCGGATTATGTTGAAGGTATTAGAGTCGAAGGTTTTGATGCTGAATCAGAACAAGAAATATATGCACTAGTGCCAGTCCCACTCTCCTATAGAGCGGGCAAGCAAATAACTTTGAAAGAAGGAATCTATGCTACTTCTGCTACAAGCGGGAATGTATTTTTTAGTGCGGCGAGTAAGTTAATTACTTCTGGCTCTACAGTCCTAGGCTCTCTTGGTACTGCGCATGATTCTATAAATACAGAGAACACAGTTCCCGCTATATCTAATGAACTACAGGCAATCGGGGATGTAGACCTCACTGACACCTCTGGGGAAATAAACGGAACTGCCGTGGCCCCTGGAGATAAAATTCTCGTGAGGCTTTACCGGAATAATTCTGGAGAAACTTCCTCTGCAAATGCAATTACTAATTTAATTATTAACTCTTTTGAAATAGCATTCTCTTAAAGGAGATACTTATGACTTTTTTTAAGCTTATACTCACCATAACTTTTTTAAGTTTGTTGGCCCTAAGCGCAGATATTAGCGCACAGCCTAGGCCCTCCGAAGCTCAATACAGAGCAGACAACCTACTCCTAAACTCATCCTTTGAACAAGGCAAGTCCGGCTGGACATTGGGTGCCGGAACTTGGTCTGCTTCTGCAACCGCATCGGGTGTAAATCACTTAAATAGATATGCCGATATTACACTTTCTTCTCAGGCCCTAGACTTCTCTCAGATCATTACTGACATTCCAGAGGGAGCGCAAGGTAAGCCGGCCTATGTAAAGGTCAGTATTGGAAGCACAGTGGCCGGAATACAGGTTTGTGCTTTAGTAGACGCAGTGGAAGTAGGCTGCAAGACAGCTACAAATGTAAGCGGTAATTATGATTACTTGTATGTAGTCATACCTGCACTAGGGGCCACTTCGAACGGGATTAAATTAAAAACTACTGCCAATGTAAGCGGCACTGTAAAAGTAGACCGTGCCGGAATGTTCTACGGGGAAAAACTAGACTCCCCTACTATTGATGAATTTCTCAAGTACCCTTCTTTCGAGGGGGGAGTAACAGAATGGGCGTGTACAGACGCAAGTGTTGCCCAAGTTGCAAGTGCTGGGCTTAACAGCTCAAACGCTGCAAAAATAACCTTTAGCGCAGACGGTGGCTTTTGCGATCTTTCTGTAGACTTTTCTGGGCTTAACTCCGAAGGCTTGCCTGTTTTAACGGGCGCATACTTTGCGAC
>Ga0306912_1000267_pt1 | contig 32078 bp, 49 predicted proteins | sample AntRauFillE10628_FD_190443 | JGI IMG/M metagenome (GOLD analysis project Ga0306912, IMG submission 190443) | Saline lake microbial communities from Rauer Islands, Antarctica - Metagenome Filla E10 #628 (v2) (version 2) | ecosystem: Environmental > Aquatic > Non-marine Saline and Alkaline >...
CCGAGCGTGATTAAGCGAACTGTTTCTGCGAAGGTGTTGATGATCTGGCGGTTTGTCATGGTGTGGCTCCTTGCCGGTGTGTCTCTCTGCATCCTTATTACCTGCTATTGTCTACCGTGTCAAGCACCTTGTATTAACACAATCAGAACTGCAGAAAGTCCTGTCTTTGAAACAAATCATTTATGTTTTCCTTTGCCATAATAGTATTCTTCTAGAGCATTTGCAATCTCACTAAAGGATTTATCTTCGTCATTCATTCCTATAGCAATTCTTGATATTCTTAAGTCTTGGGTGAATTTCATTATGCGGTCATAGGTTATATCGTGTCCTTCAAAAGTAAGACCATTTCCAATAAGAATCTCAGCTTCCATAGGGCCGAGATGAAACAAATTATTAAGTACACCAAGGCAGCAATAACCTGTCTCACCAAACTCTGAAACACCCATAAGTGTCTCTTGTATTTGCTGGTACTTACCACTGCGGAGTGCAGCCATCCATTGATCGAATTCCTTATCAGTCATTTTAGCAATTGTCATAGTTTTTCACCTCACTGTAATCCACCCTAGGGCAGAACTTGTATTTGATAGACCGGTACTTTGTATTGATAAGGCCGGGCGGTTTGGCCACGTAGTTTTGTCTCCTCTTCTCAAAAATTTCTTCATAGCCTTTAACAAGTAGCCAAACAAGAGAAAAAAGCAAAGAAGCATAAATAAGCATAGAACCAAGAAAAAACCCAAGAGCCCACCAGTTTCCATCTTCAAACAAATTAAAATTGAAGAACAAAAGGTAAAGACCATAAAACCAACCTACAACAACGTAAGATAAGAAGGTACCAATAGAACCTGTAAAGATCACAATAAGAAAGATAGTACGCCAGTACTGGCAAAAGTCCACTGGCATGTTACCACTAGATGCACGCTTAGCAACCCGATAGTGCCACGATTTTTTGTTAGGTTTGTAAGATTCAATCACAGTTGTTTCCTCTCGAAACTATCGCATACCACTTGTTATCTCTCGGAGACATATATGGTTTGCGGGTTATAGTGTCGTAGCCTTGCGCAGGATACTTTCTCAGGTAGTTAGAAGACGCCACAAGGGCGTCCTCCTTTGTCTCAAATGGACCAAGATTCTCATACACCATTACACAGCCACGCTTTGGGACTTCTGGTGATTTTTCTTGTTGTTAGCACGGACTTCATTGGGGGTTGCAGTAACCCAATTCCGCTTACCATGCCGATCAACTTCAGAACGAATGTTAGGCGATCGACGACGACCAGACTTAGCCGGAAGCCCGGCCTTCTGCCTAGCGTTAATTCCAAGAGCATTCTTGCGGCTGCTTTGACGTGCCTTTGCTTTACCAAGTCCAGATTTTCCACCAGCCATTGATTTTCTCCTTATCCTATGTGTTTAGATTACGTCCAGATCTACCCAGCTTGCTGTGAAGACCATGTTAGAGAGAGGACCTCCTTGATCTATGATAAGCTGCATGATATCCTTTCGATTATGGCCAGCCAGACCACAACCAATCGGTGTGATAACAAACAAGAGACCGGGGCGAGCCTCAGCATACTTGATAAACCTATAGACAAAGTTCTCAATTTTATCAAGAGACAAAGTCTGCATACTCCCGTCTTTAGTAGGGATAGCATAGCATCGGCCAGTACGGCCAATTCCTACACCCCAAGCTGCTCCAAGGCTTTTATGTGCGTAGGAAGCCGCCCCTGCACCGTGATAACCAGCGAGGTTAGAGCCAAAAACAAAGCATAGGTTGTTCACAAGATTCCAGTTATAAGCCATAAGTTAGTAACCCTTCATTTCTTCTTTTAACGCTTCGACAGCATGGATAATGTTAGCCTCTTGGCATTCTTTGATGCGCCTAAGACATTCTTCTTTGGTGAGTCGGCTACCACCCACCGGCTTAATCCTATCTAGATCAATCTTCATAGTTTTGCCCTCGTTTTTCGTTGTTTTTTCTGCTCGTCTTTGACTAGTTTTTCAAGGTGAAAGTTACAGGAACAACAAAGATCTATCCAATTTAAAGCCACCCAACCTGCCAGTCTCGCATCTTCTGCACGAGCAGTAAGCTTATACGCAGTAGGTCCCTTATCGCACCCTACCATAGGTCTTTCCATTTTAATATTACACCTATCACAAATGTAATACTCTTCCGTCTTTTTTACCATTGTTATGGCTTCCTTCTGTTGATTTAGTATACAGTATAGTCAGTAGTAGTTGTCAAATGCAGCTTCTGCATCCTCTTCTCTTGCTTCTCTGAGTTCTTGCTTGAGGTCTCTCATATACTCATTAAACTCTTCCTGAGTTATAAGGCCATCCTCAAGCTCTTGTTCAAGTTCTAGTTCGGCTTTATCACACCAGTGCATTGCTCTTTTCCTTGCTTACTATAGTTGCAAAACCTTTTTGATCCCACACGAGTTTTACCCCGCGTGAAATCAGCTCCTGTTTGTAGAAGTTAAACATAGTGTCGTGGTGTCTAGCAGCGCCAAGCGCATGTAAACTAAGATGCTCATCAGAGTTTCTAGCGCTCCTATTCATCAGACTAAGAAGATCAAAGTTCGGCAAGTTGCTTTCGGATTTCATCTTCGGAAAGACCTTCCAGCTTGTTTTCTTGTTTCTTATCAAGGATCTCAAGAAGCTTCTGACGCTTTTCAGCTTTAGCGCGGGCATCTTGACGAGCAGCGTTTTCGCCTTGCTTATCAGCAATTACGTCTTTAACAAGCTCAAGCTGATCTTTCCAACGAGTCAACTGGGGGTTAGACCCAGTATCAACGAAGGTCTCTTCTCCCGTTTCACGAATCTGACGAGAAAGATCAATTGCCACCTTATTAAGGCAAGCAGCACCTGTTTGAGAAATCAGAGCCAACTTGAACAGGTCCTCGACGGTCATCTGACCCTTAGTGGAGTTGAAGCGCCAGTTTTCTTTTGCAGCACGTTTGTAGAGATTAGTCATGGTTTTGATTCCTTTATCCAAAGTTTACGTTGTAAGCGGTTTTCTTACCTTTGTTGTCTGTTACCAAAAGTTCGATTTCGGCTTTTTTGGTATGAGAAAATCCAACACCAGAAAGCTGGTCGGGATCAAGCTCACACTTAGTCTTGTTTCCAAGTACTTCAAACACCTTACGGTGCTTATAAAGCGCTGGACTTAGAAACTCATTAAAGATACCACGAGGTTCCTCATCAATCTCACACCCGTCGAGGATGAAAAAGGTGTGTTTATTACCAGCCTTATTATTACCCCAGTGGTTAGGTGAGTTCATGATAGTACGAACCGTTGCTAGGTTGTTTGTATCTACTCCCCAAATATTTTTGGAAGACTGGGAAGAGCAAGGTATCTTGTGAGTGATAGAGAACACACCATTTTTTAGGGTTACCTCAGCAACAAGAACCCATTCTTTGTGATCAAGTTTCTTAGGATAGTCATATTCAAAGACCTGACCATCAAACTCAATCTCGGCTTTGAAGCCACCTTCTGTAGGAGAACGAAGTTTCCAGTTATGGATGGCACAACGATATATACCATCCGACATTTCACTACGAGACGGGTAAGTAATGTTCTCAACTGGTACATTGCCACTTGGCGCAGCTGAAACGTAATCTACGTCTTGAACTCCTCCTGTTTGCGGATGTTGACGTTTGTTCCAGCCTACTCGCTGTTCGTTGTTACCATACTTGTCACCAACTTTAAAAGTCCTCTTGCTATTTTCGGGGTGGAAAACATGAAGATCCATAAGGGAGGCATTACGCCGACCCTCGTGGTTCCAAGAGTGAGAGAACCGGAAGTCACCATCAACCGAACCCCCTCGTGCAGCAACCTCACGGCGGAGATCAGAATCAGTGATACCACCGTTGTAGGCCCAACCAAAGTCATTGTTCCAGCTAAAGAGACCACCGGAGTCACCGTGTTTGGGAGCGGTAACTGTCATGAAGTTAACCGTATGATTGTTACGAACCAAGGCTTCAATCTTATTGGCCTGAGGAACAACATGTTCAATGAAGTCCTCTGCTGGGATCGGCTTAGCGTTCTTGATGCTAAAGTCTGTCTTTTTAACTTCAGAAGAAAGCAAATCATTAATCACAGAACCACCGATCATCTGTTTACCAGTGTCCCGGTCAACAAACAAAACGTCGTTAACGTCCATATCTGAAGCACGAGCAAGCCTACGATCAACAGCGTGTTCCATGTTAAGCTCTTTAAGAGTCTTAACAGCATCATCAACCATACGTTGGGTGATCAAAGCTTTAGGACGCTTGTAGTTTTGAGGAGCAACTTTACTTTCAAAAGACTTTACCGCTGATTCAACCTCTTTACCCTCGGACAAGTCTGTAACAAGAGTACCAATCGAGGTATTTCGGAAGGAGGCGAGGCCGGGGTTTGTTGCTGCTACATGCCACAGGAAACTATCCCTTTGTGAAGAAACTATCTTATTCCTAAAATCCTTTTTTGCCTTGAGCATGTCATCAACTTTTTTCTTATGCTCTTGACCTCGGTAGAGACTGTTTTCGTCAATCAAATCCTTTACTGTTTCAAGAGCATCAATGGTGAATTCGTTCATTGATCGTTTGAAAACCCCATAAAGAGATTTGACTTTCCCCTGTGGATTCCCCGGAGACTCATGGTAATGGGCCTTGTCAATGCTAGCGTGAAAATGGTAGAAGGTTTCCACGTTACCATCCGGATCAAGGTTCTTGTTAGAGGGCACCGACACCTTCCATTCAGAGGATCGGAAGATAGATTTGATCGGCGTGGACTTTACGATACTCCTCATTACCTTTGCTATTCTGTTGTAAGGCTCTGGAAGGTTACTACAGTTATCCCATACAGTAGTTTTTTCAAAAGTCTTCGGATCAATGGATATGACGCCGCCAACTCGACGAATAAATTGTTTATCATATGAACCATCATGGAACGTACGTGTACGGAAGATGGGGTTTTCTCCCCCGGTAAACGCGTCGAGGTAAAAGTCAAAGAAATCTTTTTCTTCATACTTGTCTTTGATTGGTCCGAGGTCATAGGCTGGACGCCCGTAGTCGTCCTTGGCGTACACCTCTTTTTCACCAAAGTCCAGAAGTTCTAGGTCAACAACGAATAGTTCACCTTTAGACATTTTGTCGAAGCTCTTGTTTACTGTGTTAGCGAAAAGTTTGAAGTTTGTCATTTGATCTGGTCCTTTATAGGAGTTCAGTTTACAGGTTTGATTTTGTAGGCCACCCCTCAGAAAGAGGGATGACCAATGTTTTATTACCAGTTCCGACGATTAGACTCGGAACGCTCGATGACTTGGGGCCTGATCGTAATCACGATCATAAACGACCCTTGTAGAGCGTTCTTCAAGACTATCGGGCTCAACTTCTTCAAGAACCTCGTACCGGCAGCAACGCATCTTGGCATTGTTGTAATCCGGCGGCACAGCAACCACGTCTGCCGGGTTTACCTTAACTGCAACAGTACGACTACCGTTAGAGTAGAAATGACTCAGGTAAGAGGTAGCTGCAACGTGGAGACCCCGCGAGCAGGTGTTATTGATGTTGTCATCAACCTGATGTCGAGAAACTTCGCACACCTCACCCGGACTATTGTCAAATGTATTTGAGTGGATGTCACGGTAGTTCTCGCGAACGTTCTTAAAGGCCACAAAGTGCCCATCTTCTGTGATAGGAGCCATCCAGTGCTCAAGGAATGCAAACAGAGACTGACGAGAGTTGTAGCTAGGATTCTGGTCAATGTTGCGAAGGAAGTTAGCCAAGGGCTCAATGTCAGCGTCTTCACCAGCAAGATCAAGCATCTTATCTACGAGAACACCATGAAGCTCTTCACCCTTGTAGGTGATAGTTTGTGCTTCAAGGTCGACAATAATGTCAGAACCTTCTGCAAACTTAGACATTGCAAGACCACGGTCAATCAGACTGGTGATAAGTTCAGGGTCATGAGGCTCGTAAAGAAGGTGTTCACAAAGCTTATCAAAGTTCTTTGAGTCACTCGGGATGTTATGCGACTTGCCGTTAAAGAAGATAGAGATTGCTTTCGGGGTGTAGGTATAGGGGTATTGCATTAAAACTTTCCTTTTTGGTTCATGACTAGGTCTTCATACTGCTTAACAGTATCTTTATTCCATCCGTTCAGTTTAGATAGAAGTGGAAACAGGGAAGATCGTTCTTTTGAAATTGCCTCAACAATACGATCGTAAGAAACAAGATGTCCTGACTCTTTAGCATCAGCCTTAACTGAGTTAATCTTGTATAGATCATCCATCGTTATAGATGCGGTAATTTTCTCAAGTTTTTCATAGATTGGCTTTATAGCATTTATATGCCTGCTTGGCCAAAACAGAAGTGTGTAAGAATTGAATGAGGGTCTGTTGCCCTCTACGATATGACTAATACGATTTTTTGCAGTTATGCAATGCTTCAGATTAACAAGACGCTTGTATTCCCCACTATTAATTACCTCTTTAGCAGTGACATCAAGATTAATCCAATCTGAGTCCTTATCAAATCGACTCCACATAGTTTTAGGAACAATAACAACTTTATCATCAGGACTTAGCCCAAGAATACTTTTCCAGTTAGGGAGAAGAAAATTTTCCTTGAAAGTCCCGTCTTGGATATCGTTTCTAAACATGCGAAGATAGTAACCACCTTCATCAAATTCTTCAGGTTCAAGTGTAGTATCGTAACCACGGAAGCTGCCATTTTCTTTCAGTTCCCTGAGTTTTACACGAGACCTACCCTTCTTAGGATGGGTGTAGTCTATTTCGTGGGTAAAAATAGTTCCCCTATTTTCTTTTGCACGCCTAGACTTATAGGTCTTTATCTGATCCAGAGCTTCTTTCTCGTTGTCGTCCGTTATTTCAACATAGGAAGCTTGACTAAAACCTCTTCCCGTTAGGTACTTATGTACACGTCTGGCATTATGCTTTGCTTGGGGCGCTCCCTTCCTTTGATCGGATATAATAAGAATTGGATCTGTGGTAATCCGGTAAGTTGAATCAAAATAATTATTTGTTTTAGTAATTTTAGCGTTGGCTGTGGCTTTATGATCTATCCAAGCGAAAGAAAATTGGTCTAGCTCGGTTAGAATATGGGAATTGAGTAATTTGCCCCAAACAGAAGTAAACCTACCTTCTTTGTAAACAGTAGCCTTCCCACGTTGCGGGTTCTTTGGGTCATATTTTTCTAGGTTTGAGTCAGTACTAAATTTTACTATTGAATCGGCAGAAGTGAAGTGTTGTTTCATAAAATAGTTATGTGAAACTCTACTCCAAAAGTATTTGTTAGCTTCTTCAAGCGTCTTAAATTTGTTTACTACTTCAAGAGTATCCTCTAAGATTACATCTGATACTTCACTAATTCTCTTTTTGATAGAGTCAGCAGTAGGTTCATCTTTACCGAAAGATAGTTCCTCCCGAGACAGAGTCATCTCAAGTTCCCCCATCTCAAATGGTAAGATGATAATATCATCACGACTACAAAGTTTTGTTAGAGTAATAATTTCGGAAGAAGAAACATAATCGTTAGGCTTGATAGGATAAAGAACGGTACCCATTTTAGCAAAAACAGTGCTTTCGTTATACCCTATCCCTACGGGGCTTCCGTTTTTATCACAGAAATTGCCTATCTTGTAAAGACCTTTTTTATCAATGTAATAATTGATACGCTTCTTAGGCTCAAACCCCTCTGGGATAGGGTCATAGGCGAGAGAAACCCACTCAGCAGCATCCCGGAAAGACTGAACGTCTTTAGCATCAACAGGGAAAGTTACCTCTAGACCGGTTTCATCATCAGAGTCTTCCTCGTGCATCAAGTTAATGGTTGGTACACCGTCTCGACCAATTACTGCTGAATAGACCCTACGCTTTCCATCATGCCAAGATGTAACCCCGTATGTGTCAGTGTAGGAGAAAGGCGATTTAGAACCAAGACCCCACTTGCCCGTTTGAGAGTTTGTATCCTCTTTTGTAGATTGGAACACAGTTGTATACAGTCCCATGACATCTTCATGAGACAATCCATAGCCATAATCACGCACCCTAAACTCGTTGTTGAACAAACTAGGAAACGTAACAGAAAAGGGGCGGTCCTTGTTACCACGTTCTGTATGAGCGTCGTAAGCGTTAGACCAGATCTCCCTAGTAATTGATTCCGCCTTGCGGGAGTATAGACCGTCAATAAGAGCCTTAAAGGCCTTTGCATTCTCAGCAATTTTGAAACGACCTTCTTGAGACACGCTCGTACGTACATCACGTTCTTCTTGCATCAACTTCATTTTGGATAGATTCCTTCAATTATGATTCGTCTAGCATTTTCTAAAGAGTAGGTCTCGTAGATGAGGAAAATAGAGTCTGCGTCACCTATACACAACCCTTTAGAATACACCTGAGGAACAGTTCTGTGTTTTGCCACAAAGAGTGGCCGGATAGATGTTGCATTAACTTCAGTAAATTCAAATTCGAGTTCTCGAAGAATTCTCTTTACATCATTGCAGTGTGGGCAATATTCTTTTCTTGTGAATACTACTAAATCTTCTTTAGAGTAAGATAACAGATCTCCCATCTACAATCCCCCTATAGTCTGATTCAAATTCATTCCATCTCAAATCATACTCTTGACCTTTATATTTCACAGTTATAATGTCAGAGAAGAAGTATGACAAATTTCCGCTCATACTTCCCCTAACGAATTCAGCTTTGATAAACTTCCCTTCCCTCTCAACAAGAAGAGTCTCTATATTATCACTCATCAGAATTCCTCTGCCACAATAATTTCACTGTAGAGATCCTTATAGCTGTAGTCATTTTTCCGCATCTTCAGAAATTTCTTAACTGAATCAGTTTCACCAAAGATTAGGATTTCTCCATATCCAATTCCCATTTGTGATGGATGTAAGAACTCTACACGATCCAGAGTATTAGACAAACCGTGAATCGTCCTATTCATAACTGTTGATTGGTTATCATCAGGATCAGTAAATAGAATAAGAGAGTTAGAAGAGAGAGAAGTTACCAGTTTGGGAAGAAGAAGAAGAGTGATTGGGTCACACATATAGACTTCGACTGTAAGATCCTTTTTACGCCCGGCCAAACTTTTGATGACGTCTTGGACAATTCGTTCATTGTCTCGTTTCAGTACCATTTTTCTCCTTGCTGTTTTTCTTTGAGGGATCTTTGGATCTTCATCCCCTTTCTTTGGCCGCCCCGGTTTACGCTTGACTTTACTTGTCTCAGAGCCCTTTGTTTCGTTTTCCATTCTTGTCCTCTTTGAATTTAGATACAGTCATAGCCACATCGTCGTGGATACCGTCAGATCCTTGTACGAACCTACGAGCATTTTTCTCACCGTGTTCATGCTTTACGTTGTACACGTCATACAACGCACCTGTCTCGTAGAATTGAGTTTCAGACAGCACACAACGCAGCTTCGAATTTGTCTTGATCATTTGATTTGTTTGACCAGAGTAGCGAGGTTCCAAACTTTCCATTTTCAATTTCCTTTCGGAATCCTATAATGTGAGAGAGATGATGTGCGGATACTTGGTATCCATCTTTGTAGTCTTTATTGTATTTAATAGCAATCTTATCACACCAAGAGTTCCACATGTGTTCTGGATTCTTCATTGGCTCGTGATAACACAGACCAATATATCTAGTTACAAGATCGCGGTTGCGCCAAACGTTGTATTCGTAATTAGGGTAAGGGGAATAATTGTAATTTGTCCTTTTATTTGCTCTCAAAGCCCTGTCTGATAACTTTGATACTGTCTCCCACCTAATACTTTTGTAGGGACGGGAACTAGGTAGTTCAAATTTGTGCTTTTTGTTAAAGTCCTGTATGTGATGTGTATCAATGCAACCTATAGGATACCCACACATTTGCAGAGCAAAACCAACTTTTGGAAGATTCAGACCCTTTATATCCAGCAAGTGGTAGAACCTGTCAGTGAGACAAAACTCTTCGCTTGTTGCAGCTTCAAAATATTTCTCAGCGTTGTCAACAAGATGTAACCAACCTTCTTCTGTTGTTGAGGTAATTTTGTTATCTACATCAATTCTGTTAAAAGGGCGTCGAATTGAATGCATTGTAAACCTACACACAGCAAGGAAGCCTTCAATAGACTTCGCTTGCTGTGCAATAAGGGGGACATGTTCATTATACATGTTTAATATTTTCCTTTAAATTTCGCAACCTCCAGCGACGCAAGCTAGCTCTTGACTACCTTTTGTCATGTCGGTGCTTTCATAAAATGAAAGTAGAGACCAATCAACCTCTACACTACGTTCACGGCTCCATTCTCTGTATTCTTCTTCAGAGATTTCAGCATAAGGAGCTTGCTGATAAGTTCCACCATCGTAAGGCAAGAAGGAAACACCAGACATCTTGTCAAAGTGCTCATAGACAAATTTTCCTACTTCTTCCCATTCGTGATTTTCAACTGAAATTGTCACAGATGGTTTGTGCTCACACCAGTGATCTTGGTAAACAAGCCAAGTCTTAAGCTGATCAATAGCATTCATATCATGCCTAAAGACGGCTTTGTCTGGCGCTTTCATTGGAAAATAGAATACAGTGCTGCTATACTCTTCTTCTCCAACTACTTGATATTCTTTCAAAAGAGTTTTAGTCTTAATATCAAAGACATAGCTGTTGTTATTGATTTTCCCTTCTTCGTCTTTAGAAAGATTTTCATAGTCTTCCACGATAGCGAGCCCACCTTTACTGAAGAACTCCATAACATTAGGCTCCCAGTACACTCCTTGATCCTTCATAAGAAGGGTAACAGGGTCTTTGTTATCATTTCGTACTGTACGAAGGTAGTATGGAGCAAAACGAGTATGGATGCCAGAGGCACTATCTACCATTTGAGACACTGTACCACTAGGCTTTACACAAGTAATAGCAACAGACTGATTAATGCCTAGCTTATTGGCCCAAATACGGTTCACCTCTACAGCATACCTCCTGAAGTAATCAAGGGTTGCCTCCAGACCAGAGTTCTTACGAGTCATTAGAGGGTTATCCATAATACCAGTAAGAGACACGCCTAGGAGTCTTTCTTCTTCAGTATTCTTTTTCCAGATACTACGTAGATTAGGGAAATGGGTTAGAGTAGATTGGATAGTACCAAGAATCACCGCTTTGCGGATCTTCTCTTTAATATCTTCAACGGTATCTTCGGGCCGTATAACAGCCTCTGTTAAGTTACAGAACTGATAAGGACGAAGGATTATTTCACTGCACGGATTTGTGCCAAAGTCAATCTTTTCCCAACGACTTGGGTCATTAGCACTTGTAGAATGGGTCATACGACGACCGCGTTTTTTAATAATCCTTTGTGCCGCTTCTCTGTTGAAGATACCCCTCTCACCAGAACCAGATTTAATCAAAGCCTGCCATTCTTCCCAGAAAGTGGCTTCGTCTGGCTTATGGTCATATGCAACTGAGTTATTGCTCAGAGCACGTTCAGGATGTACAATATACCATTCACCCTCTTTAGCAATGCGAAGCTCAGCGTCATCAAGGTCGGAAAGCGAGATCATTGCGGATCGACGGACTCCACCAACAACAATAACTTGAGCAATCTTGCACATTATGTCATGACACTCTTGTGTTTTAAGTTGGCGACCTCTCGCCTCACGAAACACTTTAACAACGAAATGAAAAAGATCTTCTAGCGGTTCAGGTCCACTAGCACGTCCACCAAAAGTTTTTAGTGGGGTACCAGCTTTACGGACACGAGTTGTGTCCCAGCTAGGCTCAATGCCAGAAAAGAGTAGGGATATAAGCTGATGCAAAGCATCCGCCCAACTCTCTTTGAAGTCTTCCACAATAATTTGTGTAGGGACTTTTGTCATAGTCTCTGCAACTTCAGGAAGGTCACACACAAACTTATCTTCTACAGAGAAACCAACACCTGTACCGTTTGACAAGATAATCATAGTTTCTCTAAAGGAATAGATGCTGTCAACAACAAGAAAAGCACAATTAAAGCCAGCTGTGTTATCTCGATCCAGAGCAGGTCCTGCTGTCATCATTGCCCTCATAGAAGGCATGGCTTCAAGATCATAAATACCTTGTCGTAGTTCTGAGATCACATCAAGGTCTTCTTGGCTTAATTCGCCAATGTGACCCCTCATAACACTGATGACAACATTATCAATGTATCTATCTACCGTTTCATGGTAGTTTTCTCGCCTTTGGAGGAACTCAATCCATCGAGCATAACGAGAAAGGGCAATAAACCTTTGGTAAGAAGTAGGTAGTTCGGATGAATTCATTAGTCCTCCTATGGTAGTTTCTAGTATTACACCCCCACCGTTAAGTGGGGGGTGATTATTATTTAAAGGTCTCTTGGGAGGTATTTCCCTTCTTTTTCAACAAGTTGCACCTCTTCTAGAGGTGGTCCGTTGTACCTTTTTTCTGCTGGTAGCCAGTCCTCAGCTAGGATGAGGGTCCGTTTAGAAAAAGGGGTTACCTTAAACAGAACTTTTTGGTCTATTCTCTCGTCACCTAGGTAGAAGAGCCCTAACTCAGCTTTTGCATTACATCTCTTCTTTGTAACTGGTAGAACTTTGAGACAAATTCCTACATAAATTCGTCCATCCATCCCACCTTTAGAATAAATAACATGGTTACCTACCCTGATCTCTCTTCCAAATCGATCAGAGACATAATCACTATTTTCAATAGTTGTGCTGTCAAAGATATTCATTGTTACATTCTCTTGTTAAGGAAAACCCAAATAATAGCCAACACAATGAGGATGAGGGTAATAGCAAGCGGGATCAAAAGAGGTGAAAGTACCCACCACCAAGACCATGATGCAACTACACCAACTTGGCCTAGTTTAAGACCCACAAACAGCAGGGTCAGTAGTTGCAGGAATCCTACAAACCTGTAGTTGTGTTCAACAGTTTTTTCTTTAGACATGTTATCTCCTAGATAGTTATTAGACTAATTTGTTATTTAATGAGGTAGGTTCCTTACCCTGCCCCACCGTAGTTATTCTTCATCTTTAACGTCACCTAAATTTTTCTTTGATTGCTCATACTTATCTAGCTCCTTTAGCACTTCGCGTGCTGTTTCTGCCGGGTAAGTCCCCATGGTCCAGTGCCAATTTACAAAGCTCCTTATAGCTTCAATGTTGCCACCAAAGAAGTTAAGTAACGCCCTCAGGTTATCACTCACTTGTATTGTCCTTTTAATTCTAGCTTTCTCTCATTTCTTCTACTCTCATGAACTTGTCTGTATCAGCCTGCATCCTTCCAGTTTTATGATTGTAATATAGCTTACCAGCAGGGCCGGTTTGGCCAGTGAAGCGACACTTGAGTACACTTAGCATCATAGTGTTTCGCTCTTTCTCGTCGTCTGACTCTTGGTTTCTTGCAAAGCCAATGACGTCGAAAGAAATCTGTTTGATAGAACCAGAATTGTGGGTGATTATATGGTTACCCAATAAGAACCTACCGTCTCCGTCTAATGTAAAGCCATAGTATCTATCTTCATTAAGTTTCTCAATGATAATTCCTCTTTTTAGACAGTCATTACGTTTCCTACTAGGTGGTACTCTTGATGACTTTTGACAAGGTATCTCATCTATTGCACCTGAAATTGTTACTTGGTAAATAGTAGAGTTATATGAAGAATAGCTTGTTGAAGTTATCTTTTGAGGGCGACAAGTACTGTAAAAACCTAAAGACCTTGCAATGTCCTTTACATCTTCCGCCATTGTTTTATCTTTCTGGTAAAAATAAAAACACCTGTCTTTCTTTGAGTAAGTTCCGTCTGTATCTATTAACCCGGCAATTAACTGGATTCTATTTTCCCTAGAGTTAAACTTATAGTCAGGAGGAATGTGTTTGTTATTTAGAACACCAATATGCTTTAATTTATTGAGTAAATCACCTTTTGTAGTAGTTACAAAGTTGAAATATTCTTTCTTTCTATTAGATGGTGTCTTCAAAGTTGCATTCAATTCTTCGCTTACCCTTTTTGCAATACCTAAGTCAGAAGCATCCATGATCCTGAAAGCAGACTTAGAACCGTCTCCAAGCCAAACCCCTAAAGAGTAAGGGGGTATAATAAGATCCTTATTATCTAGTTCATACCCTTCCGAGAAGTGTTGTTTACACCTAACCTGAAAGCTTTTACTTTTATCTAAAAAGTCTTTAACTTTCATATCAAACATTCTATTATTTCTTGATAGAGTTAATACATGGTTCTCATTACAGATAAAATAATCTTTTGATGTTTTGTTAGATACTTTATACATACGTTGTTCACCGGTTTTTAGGCTCATAACTGTTCTTGGTAATGAGTCTGGACCCATGAGCTTGTCACCAACTTTGATGTCTTGTACTTTTACTTTTCTACCCTTATAGCTTAATACTTCTGTGTCATAAGCTAAACAACCTTTGATGTCGTCTAGGGACGGAATACGACCTTGTTCAAAAGTTTTCTGGTCGTTGTTTCTTTTACGAAGGTGAGAGATTAGACCAATCCACACATCATACTTCTTAGCTAGATGCAAGAGACTGTTCATAATCTTGTCAATGGCTTCATTACCAGTAAGCCCGTCTGAACCTTCAGAAACAAGAATTGTAATGTGATCGATAAAAAGATACTTACAACCTTTCAGACACATGAACTCTAGGTGGTCCATAATAGACCCGTCGCTGATAGAGCCTTGATGGTCCAACACCAGAATATCTCCATCTGCGAAGACCTTATTAAAGCCTTCTCTCAGGTCTTCCATAGGGACATCTTCGTAAGAGGGGTTCTTGTTGATAGCCATACCAGAGAGCTTCCTAGTGTACTCCTCTGGTGACTCCTCTAGGCTGATGATACCCACCCTACTAGAGGAGTGAACCCATGCCTCTCCGGTCTCCTTTGAGACACTCTGCTGTAGGTGGTAAACGATCTCTCTCATTAGGGTAGACTTCCCAGAGCCTGTGCCAGAGGTCCAAAGGGTGATTTCACCAGTTCGTATACCTCTAAGCTTTTCGTTTAGACCCTCCATATAGTCCGGGTAAGGTACAGACTGTTTATTGTTATATGCCTCTAGCCTTTCCCAGAGGTCTTTACCGTTAAGAATAGCAGCAGGAGAATACTCTCTAGCATCAGCAATAGCCCAAACTACTTGGTCTATGCCATACTCTTTTGCATAGTCGCAAGCATCCTTTACACCATCAACTGTCTGAACAACCTTAACCTTGTCGTAGCCAAGTATCTTAGCGGCTTCTTTAGTTGCTTTTTGACCGGGTCCGTCATTATCAAACCAGATAACAATCTCATCAAACTTCCTGAGTTCCTCTCTTACGTCAATTAAGTCTTTTGTTGCAACGGAACTTTGAATAGAGTAAACAGGATAGTGTCTTTTATAGATGCCGTAGTTGCCATCTTGTACTTTCATACAGTCGTCTTCACCTTCGGTGATTACTACCCTCTTACCCTTGTTTGGGAACAGACCCCAACCAAACAAGCCTTTCATTTCACCTACTGTGCCTTCAGAGAAATCCTTAGGTAGAACTCTCTTCTTATAGCCTTTTGGAATACCATCATCAATGTTATAGGCATAATAAACTGCTTCTTGGTCCCCATCATCAAAGTAGGATACTTTACAGTTGTATAGCTCCATTGTTCGTAGAGATATTTTCTTCAACTCGTATTTATCCGAGTCATAGGCATCAAATACAGCTTTGGCAAACTTAGGGTCTTTACGATCAGACCAACCCTTTGGTTTCTTAGAGTATTCCTCCTTTGTTTTATATTCTCCGCTACCCATTTCCTCTCCAGTATCGGGATCAAACGACCCTGATTTAAACTTTGCTCTACATTCTGCATTATGACAGTAACCACCACCATCATCAAAGACTGTGAAGCTGTTACCCCCATGAGCGGGGCAAATCTGATTATACTTGGGCATTTTACTCCTTTAGCATAGCCTGCGTCCAACTCTCAAGGGAAAATTTATCATCTCTCAAGAAAGACACCCCACCAATAGGTTTATAGCCTTTTTGCATAAGACTATTAACTTGGCTCTCCAATATATACCTATCAGAACACTTAACTACTTTGTATTCCATTTTTCTTATTCCTTTCAAGGATCTTACGTTTGATTTTAGCAGCATACTTTTTTGTAGCCGAGGAAACGTCTTCGTGAGGAACAAATTTAATTGCTGATATAACACGATTATATGAAGCGTACTCCCCCGAAGGAAGGGTAGAGGTTATAGAGTTAGAGAGCATTTGCAGGTAAACCTCTCCGTAGTAAAGACCACCTTTTGTTTTGTAGAGATCAATTATCTCAAACTCAAATGCGTCTTTTCCCAATTTGTTCATATCGTCTTTAAGATTTTTAGACGAACCCGCATAGGTTCTCCAAGAATGTTCTTTTCCGTATTTAGGTGATTTCTTTAATCCGTTATACCTAAACACTTTCTTGCCAATGTAAAATTTACCGTCACTTTTTCTTGTGATACAATAGACAAACCCAAACCACTCCGAAGTTCTAAATTTTCTTCGGAATGACCAGTGGCCTAGGTTGTCCTTAGACAATAACGGTGTGGGAATTGGTGATTTCTTTGTATTCTTCCGGGTCAAATGTCCAAATGTCTCCTTTTGTCCTCCAGATATGAAGGAGACTACCATTGAACAAAAGCTTCTTGAAACCCTCGTTACCGTATTTAAGACCATACTCAGAAACTACCACCTCTTTGTGTTCTTGTGGTGTTGTCAAGCCCGACAAAATCTTACCTGCCTTGATTGGTCCTATTCCTTCTATACCCGGAATATTGTCAATGGAGTCGCCGGTCAACATCTGTTTCCAGAAAAATATATCGGCTTGTTCCTCATTGACGTGCCAACGCCTCTTAGCGTTAGCCTCTGTTTTTGGGTCTAAATGATATCCGGGGATCATGTCTAGGTCTTTGTCAACCGTGACTACAACATAGTTATCTTCCCCTAGCTTGGTAGCCCAGACACCAATAGCGTCATCTGCTTCGTAACCTTGACAGTAATGGGCATCAAATACATCTACTACCCAGAACCTTAGCTCATCAATATAAGGCGCTCTTTTCTTATTAGATGTTGCCCTTGCTTTTTGAAGCTTGTACTCTGGATGTATTTTCTTTCGAAAGTTATCCTGAGAGTTGCCAACTGCCATTGAGTACACAGCCTCTTCTTCTGGTATGTAGTGGCTCTCGAATATGTGCTCTACAAAATGCTCAAAACGGTCTTGAGCGTGTTCAATTGAAGGCTGATAGGTTTGTTTTGCTGCTTCTATCTCCTTAAGACTTGCACCTCTCCACTCCATCTCTTCTAAGTCAGCCTTAGATGCTGGTTTTTGCCAACAAGCCATGTGAACAAGAATATCACCATCGATCAAGAGTCTCCTGTTCTTTGGCTTATACTGGATTACTTCCTGCATTATCATCTTCCTCTGAAATTAGGTCAAGATCAATTCCTTGCATTACAGCACTTAGGATTTCAGTCATTACCCCCTCATAAGCCTGTTGAAAAGCAACATCTTTTCCAATTGGGAGATCCGATACAATCTCAATTGGGTAATCTGTCCCTTTCTTTGATGCCAGTTCACTAAGAGCAACTGCAACATTTGGAAAAGACTTTACCTCTAGTCGGAATCGATAAGTGTATTCTTCTCCCTCACCCTCTTCATGGGTAATTCCGTATTCGTATTTTTTCATATTAATATCCATTGTTTACTTTTTTGCCCCGCGAATAGTCTTTGGTTGAATCATTTCCAGTCATTGACTCTTTCATTTTCAAAAGGTCTTGGACGAGGATGCAACCTATTAACCTTTTTGATATTCTCCGGGTGATACTCTTTTCCTCCATTGAGAGGATGCAACCTATTAACCTTTTTGATATTCTTTGGCTTCTTCTCCATTGCGTATCCTTTTATACCTTCTCCCCATACTTTTGGGGGTGTAGAGAGAAGTTTCTTTCAAATTCATTTTCCCAATCTACACCTAGAGCCTTTAGGAGTGCTGCGAGGCACCTAACGTCAAACCTGACTGTGTCTACCCCAAAGTCTGTGTTTTGAACAATTTGGAGAACCCCATCTCTTGATATGTACACTTTCATAGGGTCTCCAGTAGGTTGTCTTTGGAAGTCTATAATTGTGACTCCAGACTTATTCTCAACGTTAATCAATATGTCTGGTAGCCTGTTTTCTTTCTTGTTTTTAGTCTTATGGGACATTTAGACCTTCCGATTTTACGAACTCTTCAAGCTCCAGAATTCTATACCACATAGAAAGAGTGAAGTTTGGTAGGTCATGGTGAAAGTTCAGACCTGTGTAGTAACCATGTCTCAAGACTCTACCGGGTTTATCATTAAAGTTTTCGTTGAACTCAATGCTATAAGTGTCGTCAATCTTTTTAACTTTGATCATCGATTGTGTACCCCATCTTTCTTATTATGATTAGTGGACTTCAAAGTAGTCTTTTCCAGCTTTACAATCCCCGCATACCATAATGTCAACACCGAATTCTTTCGGGGCTTCCTTAAAACTCTCAATGATGATTTCTTTTGCTCTTTCAACGTAATCGTTCCTTACTTCAATATTGATCTCATCATGATAGAACAATAGGAATCGGTGGGCAATGCCCTCTTCTTTAAACCTACGCCAAATCATGGAGATAGTTGCCTTCATAACGATCGCCTCAGCACCTTGGATGAGGTAGTTGAGAGCTTTATGAGGCTGATTGCAATAGATATGTCGATCGTCTAGACCTACGATAAATCCTTGCTTTTTTACAATATTTTTAACACGATTGATCAAGCTATCAAGTTTTGGATAAGCCTTTTGGAACTCCTCTTTAAGTTGGAAACCAACAGACTCGGGAAGCTTTAGAATCTTGGCAAGTTTAGGCCCTCCGGCACCGTAAAGAAATGCAAAAATGAAGGGTTTGGCATCTGTTCGGCTGACGATAGTTGATGACTTAAGAATAGATGTAGCACCACGAGAAAGAATATTAGCATTGTTCTGATGCATGTCTCCTTCGAGAAGTTCTTTTAGGAACTCATCATCTTTCATGTAATGAGCTAGAAGCCTTAGCTGACAACCAGCGGAGTCAGCCGACACAACAGACCAACCCTCTTCAGCAATAAAGAGGCTTCTGACTTCTTTCCCAAGTGTAGCATTACCTGATGGTAGATTTACAATAACGGACTGAGTCTGTCTAAAGGTTGGTGTACCAATATTAATAACATCTCCGTGGAGACGATCATCATCAGAGAAATGATCTTCCCATCCATCCATAATTGATTTACGAGACCTTAGAGTGTAAAACTCATTAATGTCTCCTGCGTTATCAAGCAACTCTAACGAAGTACTAGTAATTTTTGGGGAAGTCCTTTTCCAATAACGTTTACCTCTTTCGTCAAACTCCCACTTACCATTCCAGTCATCTGGCTCCCAGCCAATTTTCCATAGATACCGTTTAACTGAGTCTGTAGAACCAATATCAGCATCACGGAATGTTACACGACAGTAATCACCCCAAACACCGTAGTTGTTCTTCTTACCTGCATCCTCTGGTAAGTCAAAGGTTTCACAAAGTGCTTTCGAGAACAGACCATTCTTTTGAACAGCCCATTTCTTAGCAAAGCCACCAGTGAAGTTGTCGTGATCGTACTCGTCTGTGTATCTTATGGTGTCAGATTTATACCCTTTCCGATCTCCACTGATTTTCTGAGGCTCTTTACCAAGACGAGGATTAACTTCTGATGTAATCTCATCCATACGTTTGTCAATTTTATCGATAACATCACAAACGCTTCTCCGATCAATTAACCAACCGTTAATGAGTTGTTCTGCGGCAATTCTAGCAGAGTCTGTCTCAATTTGGATAGCTCTTACAATGTTCTTCTGCCCTGATTTGACCATATGGGTTACTTCGCCTAGTAGTTCTTTATAAATAGGAACCATAAGACGAACGTCTTGTTTCATATACTCAAACATTTCTTTACTGAACTTAGTAAAGTCTGTCCATTCACCTTTGTAGTTGTCAAGGTGAATACCCCATCGGGCAAGGCTGTGGCTATCACCCATGACAAGCTTAGGTTTTTTAAACAAACCAGAATCACCCTGTTCATTCCGCCATTTTAGATAGTTTTGGTAGTTCCGATCAGAAGCATCAAACCTATCATAATTGAGCACTCTAGACATAACATGGGTATCAACAAACTTATCGTGATCATGCTTGTACCATGTTATACCGTTAAGTCTTGCTAGCTTAATAAGTAGGTACTCGTCGTAGCCCGCACCGTTATGAGCAGCGCGGACATCGTATGTACATAGGTCTCTTAAGAACTTTTCAAATTCGAGAGGACCGTACCATTTTTCTTCCTTAGTATCAAGGTCTATGATACCGCCGCAGAACCATTTGTCTGCGCTTCTTAGGAATCCGTTTGCTTCAGTGTCGTAGACACACCTTTGTCTAGCCATTCGTCTCCTCCTTGGAAAGTCTCGTTAGGAATACCGGGATAAAAAAGACCCATGTCTACACCAAGGTCTTTACACTGTTTAATCTTTCCCATGTGTGCCCAAGGAGCAAATTCCCGTGGCTGTTTCTGTGTATCAGAAATGCGGTTGTGAGCATCCATAAGATACCAGATTGCCTTTTCTAGCTCAATACGCTCATCATCTTTTCGACCGAGACGAGTTTGATACTTTAGTGCGTTGACCACACTTGGTGTAACATAGGGATCAATCTTACTACCAATGTAGGCAGCAAGGTCATTGTATCCAATGTCCCTACCAGTTTGCAAGGCTCGGATCATTTCCTCTGCCGGAATCAGTTGGTGATGCTTAGCTTGCACCGAGTTTTGGCCTTTTGCACGTTCTGTTGTCATATAATACCTCTTCTTTAGTTATAGTTAAGACTGTTCCTTCTCACTCTGGAGAAGGTCTGTTTTCTTAGCGTACACTGGGATTGCCCCTTTTTTGTGGTGGTTATGAGAGTTTGCGCGTCTCTCTGTGTCATACATCTTTCCTCTACGTCCTTTCAACGCTGAAGTTTGTTCTTTCTCTGTTCCGTTTCGGGCAACTACATCTCTCCACCTCTTGACATTGAATACGTAGGGGACCCACCAACCAACACAGACCTCTTCATCTTTAACGTCTGTTAATTGCTTTTCAAACGGTGCTTCTTTTTCAGTTCCAAAGATATTATCCATTATAAGCTTCTTCTTCAATTTCATCAAGTGCCTTAGAGAGATCATAACGCAGGGCTTCTGCACTAATGTATCCGTAGAGATGTGCTACTTTGTCTGCAGCAAAGTCTTGAGACCAGTGGTTACCCTCTGCCATGATTGCCGCTCGTTCTTCAAACTGGTCACGACACATCATAATTTGATATTTTGTTTGGAGATCTGCTTTAATCACTTGTTTGTCCTCCCATTCGTTGCCATAAGTTCTCCCAAAGAAGAAAGCCCATTCATGAGGATCGTCCAATACTTTACAAGAGAACCATTCCCAGTCAGAGATATCGATATTATTGTAACGAGCATCCGATTCTATTAAAGACATATGCGCTCGCATATCAACCATAGTATACCACCCATCTCCAATAGGCATGATGTAACCCTTTTGGGCACAGGGTCCACTCTCAATAAAGTGTAGGCTGTAATTTTCATCTACTAGGCTTAGATCACCGCTGTAGAACTCCATGAATCTTTCAGACATATTCTCAACCCTTTCGGTTGTTTGGGGGGGCTATAATAGCCTCCCCCTTGTTTTTGTTATTTATACTTTCGAGCCGGTAAGCATTACACGACCTTCTGAACTAACCATGTAATCGGTCAAGCTGGGGGATAGACGCCACTCTTCGGTGGTATTCATGGCCTATCACCCTTGGTCAAAAGGGATTTCGTCATCAAGATCTTTTGGTGTAGTCTTTTTACTCTTTGGTGCCGCTCGACCCTTCTTTGGTTGGGCATCAGCTTCCTCTAGTGCCTTAGAACCAACATCACCATCATCACTTCCGTCTGGATCAACAACCTTCATAGAATTGACGTGCTCAAACTTTTCTTTAGGCTGAGGCACATAGCGGTGAAGCTCTTTAACAGAGAGACCAAGAAAGTAATGAACGTGTTTAGTCACACCATCGTGCGTGAATTCTCGTGTGAAGATACGAACATCACCGACCGAACCATTACCAACAATCTTTGGATCACTGAAGGCTTCTCCTGTATCACCACGAAGGACTTCTGGCGGGTTGGACTCTTGGCCGTTTGCCTTAAACTGGTTACGACGAAGCTTCCAACGATAGAAAAGAATAGTCGACTCTTCATCGTCTTTGTCTTCTCGAACAGCTTTTACATGTTTAGTAGCGTTATACTCTTTACGCCAATTATTGGCCTCTGCCTTGTCCTCTGTTCGCAGTTCGACTTCCCAACCCATACGAGGATTACCATCGTTATCTTCTCCGATTTTGACAGGGTTGTTAGGGTCAGCCTTCAACCAGAAAATGGTAGCATCTTTGATAATTGTCATGTTTTATTACATCCTGTGTTTCGAGAGCTTATAAATTTTGCTCTCTTATAGTGCGCACTTAGCGCTGTCCTCTTCTTTAACGTCACCTAATTTTATGTTACAGGCCAAGCAATTAGAATACGTCCTTCTCTTTTTGCTGGGTGTATGTAAGGTATAGCACCCCAGAGTATATCACAAAATTCTGATCGCTCAAATGCTTTCAAAAGTTTAGCGTGCTGGTTAGCGGTTGTCAGTTCTACTGCAACATAGTCTTTTTTAGAGTGGGGAGGTAAAAAGAGTCCAACGTAGACTAGCTTAAGATCCTCGCATATTTCTTTCAGTTCGTCAAGTAGCTCATCTAATTCTTCTTTTCTCATCTTTTCCTTTCAACCAGTGCTGAGCGTCGTCAAACGGGTCAATGAAGACACTGCCTAACTGCAACTGTAGGCCACAATCCAAACGGAATTGCGACAAGTTTCTCTCTTGAGTCGGACTCTGGATCATAGGTGACCATTCCAACGATAGCTCCTTCAATATCAGCCCTCCCTATTACTTTGAACAGACAAACAGCATCTTCAGGTAAAGTACCTTGGAATGCACCCGGTGCTCTTATCCAGAACATCATACCCTTAAAAACTATGGTAGGCTCTACACAGGGATCTGGACTGTAAATTGCTATTATTTCAGACTCCAGTTCTTCAATGCGTTCAAGCAAAGCAATATGAATATAATCCGCACAACCAAGAGACCTTAACTTCTCAATTCGTTCTCTTGATATATTTACTTTTACTATATTATGCGAAGGCATAGTCTGATTCCTCTATTTTGCTAAGATCTAGTTTGCCTCTTTCTGGCATTAGATCTAAAGAGTTAAGTTCTTCTAAGATCTCTCTAAGAGGGTCTATTTCATGTAGCCGTCTAAACGTTTTGCGTACCCTGTAGAAGAGATCTTCCATATGGGCGGCATGACAACCGAAAGAGTCATGTACCACAACAACTGAAAATGAGCAATCATGTACAGTATGGGCCAAGTGTGCAGCATCCAACGAATGTACGATGTTTGGTGCAGCCCCTGTTTTCTGCTTGCTTTCGTTAAGAGTACTCTCTTCCCAAACTTGAATTTGGACCCACAGAGTTTTGGGTCCATGTTGTAGGCGTACGCGTACAGCCTTTGCTTTTCGATACTCTTGTACCACTGGAAACCCAGTAGTTGGTGTATGCCATGTAAGTGGCTTATTTTCTTCATTTGCTCTCTCCGCAAGGGTTTCAAACAGCCTAAGCATTCTAGCTGGGCCTTTTAGTTCATCATAACAGGTACGATATACTAAGTCTCCTAACATTATACCCCAGAGATAGTCCTTGTCTCTCAGGTAATCGTTAATACCTCTGGTATCCTCAATTACTTGTTGACCCATACCGTAAGAGGTACCGCCATAACCGAGTGTCATAGTATTTCTCTTGACGCTTGATCTCCTCTGTTTCTTAGTTAATTTGAGCCAATAGACAGGGAATAGCTTTTCTCTAAGATCCCTATTACTCTGTTTCCATTTCATAAGATTCTTATAGGCAATTTCCTTACGATCTGACCCAAGAGGAGCTTCAGAGTACTTCTTTTGCAGCTCTATACCCTTACTTTGCACAGCACTAAATCTATTTACTACTTTCTTAGGTAGTTTGCTACGCATGTCTTCTAACCTAGACCATACCTTATCAGCAATGAACATGTATACATCGCCGGGGGTAGCTTGAGGTACAAGATTGACAAGAGGCGCAACCTCTTCATCACGGGACATAGCAGCAAGGTGTTGAACACCATTGTTACTACCGTCTATGAAGACCGGTAGGCAAGACGGGAAATCTTCTGATTCTTCACCTCGCTTTTCCCACGCAGTCAAGGCTTCAATTTCAAAGCAAGAGGCTAAGAAAGAGAAAGGTTTATCAGCTTTCATCCATCCACGATGAGAAAGCGGATCGCGCGCGTAATCTTTAATATAATGCAAGTTATCTTCTACCCACTCAACTCTTTCTTTTAGCGGTATCTTGTCTTCTCCCCATACATTTGCAGCATAGGTGTATAACCACTTTTGGCCGTTAGGACCTAGCGGGACTGGTTCGTCCAGCATTAGGATACCGCGAGCGTTATCTGAAGACTGTTCATGTAAGAATGCCGTGTTGGGGTAAATCCTACCCATATTGTTCGCAGAAGATCGTTAGTCTTCTACCGTAACATGCGACCAAGTTTTTCCAGCTCTTATTTGTTTTATGCACCACTCCGTGACATTAAACTTTTTTGCAAGAGCCTTCCTCCTCATATTAGGTCTCTTCTTTACTTCTATTACTTCTAGTTCTGTAAGTTTCCTCATTGGGTTTTTCCTTCCATTCATCTTGTAAGAATGAAGTTGATTGTAAGAAGGAGTACATCTTTCTAGATTACAAAGGCTGTTGTTGAGTGGGTTTCCGTCTATGTGGTTAACCTGTGTCAAGCTAGGCACCTTTAAGATAAAACTATCCGCAACAAGCTGATGAACTGTTTTTGTGCATCTCTTTGATTTATAACATAGAACTAAAGTCAGGTAACCTTTAGAGTTTTTAGTAGGCTTGAGACATCTACCTTTTCTTAACGCCATAGTTCCACTGAAGGGAACAAGAGTATCTAAACGACGTACTTCTCCTTTATTAGATACTTGGTATACGGTTTCAAAGCCTTTAATATCTTTCCATATTCGCATGTTCTGCTCCTTATTACTAAGAAGATCGGACTATATCATACCTATACTAGGCCTCTGCGCTTCGAGCCACTTGGCTCTACATAATAGTCTCTACACCTTCTAATTAAAAATTAGCTTGGCTCGGTATTGTCACATTGGATGTTTACCGAATTCACAGAGTTTTACTTCCGCCATAGGATTAACGGAAGTCGAAGTTATATAAGTGGTAGAAAGTTTTATCGAGGTGGAGATTTGCAAGCTTTTGGACGGCTTCCGCTTCTATTAGCATAGACCGTCTTTTCTTGTTGTCGACCTCTTTATAATATTTGAACGGAGACTCACTATAGTCTTTGGATTTTTCCATGAAGTGTTCATAGACCGCAAAGACATCCTTGTTGATCCTCCATCCAGTGCTGCTTAGTTTATTTAGAACATAGAAAAGCACTTCCATTTCTTCGCTGGGTCTTTTAAATGGGTCAAGTTGCATGGCAGACCCTCTTTTAACAATTGGTGTGCCAGTAGTTGAATGATATGGATATCCCTTGACCCAAGGTGCTGGGACGATATTGACAGGAAACATGTCACAATTGTCCATATCAATTGTATCAATCAGAGTCTTGAGACGTTTCCAATCTTCTGCTACAATAACATAGGCTCTGTGCTTAGAGACCTTTGTATTTCGATTTGTCTTTTCTTTTGTGTAAGAAATCAAGCCAATGTCTATGAAACTTATTACAATAAACCACCCAGCATGGATTTCCATAATAGAGTCTTGTAGTAGCTTGTTCTTTTGTCTTAGCCTACGACCAATAGAAGCAGATAGCTCTACCAGCGTTCCTCTTCGCTCAATTGCTCTCAGAACATGGGGGTAACTGAAGGCGATAAGGTTTTCCGCAGATAGTTTCTCTTCCGTGAGCCAGTAGGCACCATTTCTGGTGTCAAGATTTTCAAGACGGTAACTTAGGTCTTGTTCGAGGGCTTCTAGAGTTTCTGATGCTTCCACACCGCCTCCTGTTATCTTACTTATGGAAGTAGTTATGAGTGTTATCGTACACCTTTAACCAGTTATAAATAGAATCCTTACTACATCCAAACTTTTCTGCGGCTTTAGTAGGACCTACTTTAATAGCCTCTTGACATGCTCTCATACGAAAGGAATCATCGTAGTCTCCGACGGCCTGAAGGATATCCCCGGTTTTACCGAAAGTCGGTTCCCTTAGCCTTGTAGTTCTCCAAGCAGTAGAGTTTGAAACCCCGTAACGAGCTGCAGTCCCAGAGATAGAGAAACTAAGGGGCTGATCGTTCTTGATTATGTTTTGGTTATTTCCCCAACCAGAGAAGTTAAACCTAGGGTTTACCGATCCTTTAGTCTGATCCTGCGTCTTGGCCTTACCAGAACATGCTTTTGAAGATTTCTTCGACTGGCCTTTCACTATCACTATCTTCGTAGGTGTGTGACAGTTTGTCGTTGATGAGTCCAACGACGACTGGGAACTGAGCGTTTTGTTTTGTGACTTCTGCCTTGCTGGCTTCGACTTTTCTAGTAGGCTCATAAGGAATTGCTCCATTCTTAATAAATTCTTTATTGATTTCTTTAAGTTGATTTTCTCCAAGAAACATTTCATAACCGTTTTTAAGCGTAATTACTTGATATTCGTTTTTCATAGCTTACCCCTTCAGATAGTTTCTCTTAGAACCTTGGACCGAAGCCGTCTTTGTTAGACAGTATTAAGAAGAACACTAGCACTAGGCCTGTAACAACACTAGCTAGTCCAAATATGGGGTAATCAATCCACCAAGGTGCATCGAAGTACCATACTATGGTGTAGACGACCCAAGATAATATGACGGGAATCCAGTAGAATATAATCATACTCGATACGCCTCTGATTGCATTCCCATATCACTTGTCTTTGGGTTTGATCCGAGGTCATAGTTTGATCCGTAGAATCGGAAAGCCCGTAAGATCAAAAGACCCACGTCTTGACGAACACCAAGTTTAGATGCCTGACTAAGGATGCCAGCAATCAGAGTTTGCTCCTGACCCATGCGTTCTGGTTTTATAGAAGCTTGAAAAAGAAGGCTATCAAGTTGATCCAACATTCTGACAATATCTTTTTGGCGGTCTGTAACTGCTGCGGGGTAAGTAAAGCTCCTTGAACAATGGAATTCAAACCTCCTCATTTCATTAGATTCTAGATTGTCAAGAGCTTTCTTTAGTTCAGGAGATTTGTTTTTAGCATGATGAGGTGAGTCACCTGCTGCAAACTCTGGTGCATCATGCATAATGATATACAAAACTGTTTGTAAGTCAACTTCTTTTTTAAAAAGAGACAAAAGCAGCTTCACCATACGAGCAGAATGTGCGTCTGTGAGATCTGCCGAGTTTCTGAGGCTATGCTCATGGTGTGAGTGATAACGATTTACGAAACCAGATCGCCACAACGTGAATGTTTCTACTGCGTTTTCAATTTCTTTAGACACTGTGTGTAATCCTCATACGCTTGATTGGTTTACTAAGATAGGCGCGACATTCAAAGAATTCAAGGGGATCTACCCCGCCATTTGGGCGAACTTTCATAATGTATTTAGCGACTTTACGCTCAAGGCTTTCGGTATTTGTAGCAGTAATCTCCTTAGTTTTCAGGATTTTGTTATTTGTCATTATTTGCCTCTTGAAAAAAAATTAGGTATTTACCCCCCGCCCCGAAGGGCGAGGGGAAAGAGACATCACTCACATTACGGTTTTATTAGGATTCTTGGCACAAGCAAGTTAGAGTTGACCCATGAACGCTACAGCGGATGTGACTCCGCCCTAGTTAGAGTTGTGATACAACTTCCCGATAGACACGTCATAGCTTATTTTAGCATCCTTTCGTTGATTTGACACAGATAGCCATAATTAAACCCTATCGGGATAGTACACATCCTTTTCAGGACTCCAGCGTCTTCGAGAGCTCTAGCAACGCCCTCGTTTTCTGAATACCCTTTAACTAGGGCAAAAGAGCCACGCAGGGGTTTGGGAACAGCCTTTTCCATAACACCAGCTACAAAGGCTGTAGGCCTAGACCACAGTTCTCCGTCTTTGGAGATATGAATAGCTAATGAGTCATCTTCATATGTCCCAGAAACATCAACATCATACTCTCCTTTGGGAATATATTTGCTATGCAGGAACGCCTTTATTTTTGCCATGTCATCCTCCGATTCCATGAGTGATGTAAAAACCTGCAATAAGCAGGGTGAATAGGGCGCTTACACCCAGTAGATCTATTAAGAAGTTCCGCATCGGAGTTTCCATCTTGGATTGTTTCATTGAATTTCTCTCTGTGCCCGTAAAGAACGGAAACAGCGTTATCTCTATAGCGTCGGTAGGGTGATTGTTCCACCCTCTTACATCCTATTCACGGTCTCTATGGTGGGAGTTGTTATCCGTATCACGCTATTTGGATATCTTGTATTCCTACACAAGCCTTTAACATGACTTGCAGCATCTTAAACAGTCGGGGGCCGATATGGATAACCAGTAGACCGATTCCCTTCCTGATAAGACGTTTAAGGAATTTCTCTAGGGAAGGCCAGACATACTTGAAGAACAAGTACTCAACAGCTTTCTCTATCAAAACTACAAGACACCCGAAGAAGCTCATTAGCTTAACCTCGGGTGTCTGTCAGAGTTTCCTTCATTGGACCTCTTACTTCTTTGCGCAGGTTGCCTCTGACACCACTAGCGCGATGGTATAGACAGCTACAATGACTGATGCAGCCATAATAGTGACTATGATTGTACAGAGGGTTGAAATGAAATTTATCATGCCAAGACCACCTTGACAAGAAGTTTGCTCGTTTCCCATGCTGTGATCAAGATCGACATGGGGAAGATCAGCGGCATCATCATTAGAAACACAGTCAAAACTGCGAAACCGTTTCCAGCCCAAGTAGCAAGCCCGTGAAGAGAGGGATGCTCGATGTGGGCGTCATAGAGACGAGTGATGAAACACAAGCTGAGAATCACAACGGTTGCAACAGCCAGAGCTAGAGCCGAGTTAGCCACGCTGGCAAAGATAGCAAAAGCCATTACAACCGAGAGGTAGACTGCAACCCCCATAACACAGGCCACAGAGATTGCCATAGCTGCACGAGCAGCAGACTTACGGCGAAGAGTGTTCCACTTGTTGCGGAACCAGAGTTTGATACGATTAATCATTGTTGTGTCCTTTATTTACGAGGCTTGCGGTTGGCTTTACGCAGAGGTTTAGTCTTACGTGCTTTTTGACGAGTAGAATGAGGATCGAAAGCTTTTGCTCTCTCCCCGGCCTCTGCAGTTTTAGCAGCAACCAGTTCTTCCAGTTTGGAAGACTCATTAGTGGAAGTTGAGGCGCTTTCCTCCGTCTGAGTTTCCTCTTTAGGAGCGTCCTCTTTCGTCGTCTTGAAGAACGACTTCAGAAAGTCCAGAAGCTGGGTCTGGAACTTGATTGTTTTGTCCGTAACTTTACGAACGATCTTCTTGATGAAGTTGAACATGTCGTGCTCCTTTTTGTATGACGACGATTGATTTTGCCCAGCATTCTAGTGCTGACTTGTTAGTTATTTTTTGGACAGAATTAAGTTTCTGCCTTACTTTCTTTCTATCGTGGTTTACGCTGCTTCGGCCTTCGAGAATACAAGAACCATCAGGGTGATCAGCCCTATGATATTCTTTGCAATACCCAGCCCAAGGAGCACACCAGCAACCCACCCGAAGGTGACGCTGACTGCGAAAGCTCCGTAGATGAGGGCGATAGCGATAGTGACACTAGCGATAGTGCTGATGATGGCCATAGTCATAGTAATGCTCCTTGAGCTTGGTGTGTTTGGCATAGTGAACAGTTTATACACATGTTCAGGTGTTAGCTTTCAAAGCCCGTTAAAACTGAGAAAGCTCGTAGGTCATGAGCGTGAACTCAAGAGTGTCCTTGTAAGACATATAGACTCCCCCTTCATTTGCAAAGCTGAAAGGATCAGCCCCATCGTCAAACACGAGATCACAGTAGATCCCTTTATCGTTGATGACAGTTGCGTACGCTGTAGACCTACCATCTTCTTTGATGATACCAGTGAACAACTCTGCACCTATCTCTTCGTGCTTACTGGTCCCGGTTTGGATGATCTTGAGTGACATAGTCGTGCCCTTTCATTGAGCGTTGGGTTGATGAACTTTCGTTCATTATAGATGCTTCATTTTTCTCACTTTTTCTCGTACGTTTTCCTACCTTGTTACATGGCAACCCGATCTTTCAAAAGTTGCAGTTGCTGGCAGCGGCTGCCGTGCGCAGCGCGTCTGCACGGCCTTTGATCTCGGCCAGCTCGGCTGCGTTCGCGCCGTCACCCGAGATGAGAAACAGGGCGGGCCAGAACAAGACAACCGCGACGGCTGTCTTAGCTGCATCACCGCTTGCTTTTGCATCCTGCGTGGCACCTAGCAACTTGACTTTGGTGTTTAGCGTCACAGCTTCAGCGCGCATTTGCTCGCACGACAGACCTTGGTATGTGGTTGCAGGCATATATGACGCGGTGATTTTATCGCTTTTTTGAGCGCATCCCGACAAGATAGATGCGGCAATCAACGCGGTGAGGATTGCTTTGATGGACATGGTTTTACTTCCTCTACTAGTTTGTGTTTATGAACAGTTTTTACACATGTTCAGTTGTCATAGTAAGGCCTGACTGAGCGATTGCCTTATCTAGTGTTTCTGGCTTGCGGTCAATGTTCATCATCATCACCCGAAAACCAAACAGTGTTGCTAGGGCCTTCAACCGTATAGCTTTTTTGGCATAGCCCCTCACAAAGAAGTTTTGCAAGTTCGTTGGTTCGCTTAAGTATGTCAGCCTCACTGATCGGAAAGCGTGGGTACTGGATGCGACTCACACAGAACCCAGCTTCGTCGCCATCGGTGTATATATAATCCACGGTGGTGACCGCATAACAGTCACCGATCTTGTCGCAGTATTCGCGGACAATGTTTCTGGCTTGCGTCACGTCACCCGCCATCCAAATTTTATGGGTGCAGGATTTGTTTGTCAGTAATGTCATTGTCTCAGTCTCCTATTTGGTGGGTTTAAATATGGAGCCGCTCAACAGTGGCCGTCGACGCTCGGCCCAACACGCAAAATACCATGAGCCTTACTTAGATTGGCCTTACTTAGGAGAGCACCATGCAGATTGGCCCCACGCAGATTGGCCTCACTCAGATTGGCCTTACGCAGATCGACATAGCGCAGATTAGCCTCACGCAGATTGGCCTCAGTCAGATCGGCCTTACTTAGGTCGGCATTACTCAGATTGGCACCACTCAGATTAGCTTCACGCAGATTGGCACCACTCAGATTAGCTTCACACAGATCGGCATAACGCAGATCGACATAGCTCAGATCGGCATAGCGCAGATTGGCATAGCGCAGATTGGCACCATGCAGATCGGCATAGCGCAGATTGGCAACATGCAGATTGGCCTCACGCAGATTGGCCTCAGTCAGATTGGCCTTACGCAGATTGGCAACATGCAGATTGGCATAGCGCAAATTGGCACCACTTAGGAGAGCACCATGCAGATCGGCATAGCTCAGATTGGCCTCATTCAGATTGGCCTCACGCAGATTGGCACCACTTAGATTGGCCTCACGCAGATTGGCAACATGCAGATTGGCAACATTCAGATTGGCATAGCGCAGATTGGCACCACTCAGATCGGCACCACTCAAATTGGCCTTACTCAGATTGGCAACATGCAGATTGGCACCACTTAGGAGAGCACTACTCAGATCGACGTCGTTTTCTATAGCCCATCTTACGGCCAGACCAATTTTTACTGGGTCCGAAA